>Ga0123353_10006413_pt1 | contig 15655 bp, 8 predicted proteins | sample TergutLab28metaG_3_FD_92763 | JGI IMG/M metagenome (GOLD analysis project Ga0123353, IMG submission 92763) | Labiotermes labralis P3 segment gut microbial communities from Petit-Saut dam, French Guiana - Lab288 P3 | ecosystem: Host-associated > Arthropoda: Insects > Digestive system > Gut ... | reverse complement strand
GGTGCTTATATCGTTAGTTTCAGTGTTGAATCTATTGTACTTTTACATTAGTACTTTCCGAAGTATGTGTGCAGTGCCCAATATGGCTGTTTTCTGTAGTTCTTCGACTTCATGTTTTCCTGGTATGTTGCTCACGTATTTTCTGAGTGACTTTGAAACAGTCCCAGTCGCCCCTATTGTTACTGGTATCACCTTTGTTTTTTTACATTCCACGTGCGCTGTATTTCTATTGTAAGGTCTTTATATTTTAAAATTTTCTCGGCTTCCTTTTTAATCACATTTCTGTCTTCCGAGATTGCAACGTGTATTAACATGCATGTTCCCTTTTCATCATCACAGATTATAATGTCTGGTTTGTTGTTGGGGACAGTTCTGTCAGCTTTTACTTGTTGATTCTACAATACGGTTACCTTGCCTCATTGACTTGTTTCTGCTGATTTTCGCACATGTTCATACGAGTGTTTTTGTCAAATTGTACCCCTGTTTCCTTGCATATGTTGAAGTGTAGTTGTGCACACATTCTATCATGTCTTTTTATGTATTGTTCTTTTGCAAGTATTGGGCATGGTCTATTGTCTCGTCAAATTTTTGGCAAAGTCTGCACTTGCTATCTGTCTCTGCGTTCAATATTTTTGTCGCATAATATTTTGTTTGTAGCGCCTGGTCTTGTGCTGCCACTATTTCACTTTCAGTTTCTGTCTTTAAGTCTCCCTACCATAGCCAGAAGAAAGTGTCTTCTTCACTAATAAGCTCTTAATGTACTGTCCATGCATTAATTTGTTTTTCCATTTCTTTTCTTTAGGGACTCTCGCAATCTTGCCTTTGTGTGTTGTATTCCATCCTGTTTTGCCTCACTCTTCTCATTTGATTGACTTAATTCTTCTGTAATCTTTGCTGGTATCTTAATTATTGAGTTCATATTTGGTTGAGTGCTTTCGTGGCGTTTAACAATATTTACAAACTGGTCTTCTTTGTAATTTATGTTAAGGTATTCTGCCATATTAATTATCTCTTCTTTATATGCCGCTTCGATTTGCACCAGACCTCTCCCTCCTTCTTTCCTCTTTACATACAGCAGTCTATGTCACCTTTTGGGTGATGCATTTTATCCATTTTTAGCATCTTTCTAGTTTTCCTGTCAATCTTTTTCATTTCTTCAGTTCTCCAGTTAATTATACCAAAACTGTATCTCAACACTGGGACGTTATTATTATTATTATTATTATTAAACTGAGACGAATGACTCTAGAAACCTGAATCGCGTACAGCCAAGTAATACGTATTTTCTTACCCTAATAAGAGAATTGGATTTTGCCAGTCACATGAAAAAGCCAAAATTACTTGTGATTTTGCTGATGGACCTTACAAACGACATCTCAATAAAAACATCCGTATGGAAAGAATGGGAAAGTTACGAAAAATTCAACATGCCAGTTCAATAAATCAGTGCTGCAGTCATGTTCGGTAAATACAGCGGTGTCAACAATACTGAAGATAAAATTCCACATCTAACATAACAACATTTTGTGTAGTTAACCGGAAAATGCTAGGCATTGTTCACGCATGTAAAAATGCGTCTGTGATGAAGGATGTAGGAACAGTTGCTTGCACAGTATATATGATATTCAGTGGGTCATCAGAAATAAATTAGCAATTGAGTACATGTTGTGAATTGCAGAATACAATGTAGGTACTCCCAGAACTTTAAAACATGTTAGGTGGATGTCAAGATATTTTACACCCAATAGAAGAGTAAAAATTATGAAACACTCTCTAGTCCAGTATTTCAGATAGGAGGTTGACGGCGAAAACGATTCTATAGTAAATTATTTTTCTGAAATAGTTGCAGAGTCCAGAAAAAAACGCTTTTCTACTAGAACAATAAATTGTGTTTTAGCTGAATTGCGTTCTTCAATGGAGCTGCATTACGCCACTTGAGGCTTGCGAGTTGCTAAGTTTAACGCGGAAAGCAGATAGCATTATGTTTAGAGCACGCTACTTATATAGCGCAGTATTGGATATGAAGTAAATAATGAAGCCGTTTTTCGGTAGTATACTCGCAGTAGGTACGTGACCACCTGGCAGACAGAATCCCAAAAGGCGAATTACAAGAATTTATAACAACAATATTATCTTTTGATAACGAAAAAGTTCAGCATGTAGTTTGTAAGTATGCAGACATCCTGAAATTGTCAATCATAATTCCGATGAATAATCAAATTTCCGTTGACGAGAAGGATCTTTCATAAGCGATAGTACTTATATTTTAATAACGTGTTAATTATCTGACCAAATACAACGCACACCTAATATATTAGACTTTTAGTATACACTACAATATATTTCGTCTGTACAGATCAGCCGTCGTTAGGTGGGTGCCTAATATATTAAGAATATGCAGGGAGAGAGACCACTCCTTACACTGGTACAAATCTTCGAATATAATTTTACATCTTTATTACCTTTTCATCATTCATCAAATTTTACTTTGTTCATCTCATTTTATTAAAATTTGCACGGATTATACCTAGAGAATTCTGCAACACAACCATTTATTCATTTCAATATTATTATTTTGTTTTTGGAAGAATGTTATTATTCGTACCGATGTCAACAGAGACCTGTTTCCCCTCATATTATTTTCATGTATCTATCGCCTACCTGAAGACAAATGAAATGGACAATTGAAACATGTGTAGTCCAATATACTAAATCTGTAATTGTTGTCATTCAATTATTTTACCAACCACTGCGCTTATATAAATTTATAAAATTTACACTTTAAAATATTAACAACGAAAATAAAAAATAAAAAACTGTAATTGATGTGTTTTTCGGGTAATTAACACCATATTGATAAGAAATACACAACAGGATGTCACAAGAAAACATACACAATGGAAAAGAAAATGGCTGCATGGCACAAAGACTTTGTTGTGCGGGAAAAGAAGAAAATTGCTGGAATGAATATTCACAATTGTGACCTATACCATGAAAGTTGCAAAACTCACATTTCTATTCCAGTTATACCCGCGCGCGCATGTGTGTGTGTGTGAGATATATTTCAGGAATGAGTGCAGATGCCCAGCGAGTTCTGATTTTAATGAATAATATTAAGCAGAAGATTTGTAAAAAATTGGAAGCTATTCATCTAGAAGGCCGTATGTAGCTGATGGATACGAAGTTGACCTGGATTGTGTTTATTTCTTCCCGAAAACGGCAAGAACAATGACAGAACCTGGCAGTAGCTCACGCTAACTTACTTTCACGATGCTGTGGTATCTGAAACACAGTTTTTTGTGTTAATAAAAATCCAACCAGGTGCAACAGTATGCAGATACTTATTCACTGCAAAGTCACTCTACATGTTTCGGGTGTCACAGCACCCATCATCAGGTATACTAAAAACTGTAACTGCAGCCTCCGGTACAGGTCATAATACTGATAAAACTACTTCCCTCCAGTCCCGATCAGGCCACGTTGGAGGGAAGTAGCTGTACCAGTATTATGACCTGTACCGGAGGCTGCGGTTACAGTTTTAGTACTCCTGATGATGGGTGCTGTGACACCCGAAACATGTAGAGTGACTTTGCAGTAAATAAATATCTGCATACTGTTGCATCTGGTTGGATTTCTATTAAAATTTAATTGTGATGCACGGAACCTTGAGTTTAAAAAATAGTTTTTTGTACATTTTCATTTTCAGTTAAAGTAAAGTACGTTACTTACGAATTTCTTTTTAGAATGTCGGGAGCTTATAAATGTAAAAACATTTTATCCACTGTCTTCTAAAATCGCGTCACCACGGTCCAAGTTTGCTCAGGCAACACGTATTGTTCATTGCCTCATTTCCGTCACTGGTTTAGAGGAGATAATGATAAAGGCGCCCAGGAGCATGTGTTTAGATGACAGCCACATCACTACACCCTTAGCGTTTCAGGTAAAGGCAAGCAACCGCTAATACAATTTGCTCAACAGTTATAGACTTTGTACTGTACAACTGATTCCAAGAAGATAGTGGAATGTTTCAAATTTTCTCATAAATACGTGCCATGTCAAAAAAAAACACGTTTTTTCCAAGTTGAAACTCTGTTGGTGGGATCAGAGGAAACCATTCTATCATTAGAAAAGTTCTGCAAACAACGTACTGAATTATGTGTGAGGTGTTACACGATTTTGCTGAAACAGGACATTGGTTTTCGCGTAAGGTGACAAGTGATCAAAAAATTATTATATTTTCTTTACTTATCGCCGCGAGTTTAACATATTGTCAGATAATCAAGTAAATATATGTCCGAAAAGCGAGCGTAACACTTCTGATACATTCGCATTTTTGTAGTAAAGGTAAAGGTAAAGTGATCCCGTCACAGGCTCGGTGTAGAGGTATAGCTCTACTCTTCCATTACCGCGGCACTAGAAGGAGGCTGGGTGGGCCCCAGGGCCGGTCTGGAAGGGCGAAAAACGTAGTCCTACCGGGATTCGATCCCGGACCATCCATCGCGTAGTCAGTCGCTATACCGACTGAGCTATCCGGCCCACGCGTTTTTGTAGTACCGAGTTTTAAATTTGGGCATTCTGAGTGTGATTTTCAAATTCCCACCAAAATCCCTGTGCCAGATATTTGAGCCTCTTAGCAACACACATGTCATTTATCGTGATCGATAGGTCGTCAGGGTCGAAACATGGTAAACGAAGTTTTAGTATCCAACAGGCTTGTCTCAGATGTGTAGAAATGCATTTGTTTCTTTGGTTTTTGACAATTATGTTACTATTATCATTAATATTTTTATTAGAGTAATATGGTGCCATCTTTTTTCAGAGAGGGCAGCACATAACAGTTCCAGGGACAAAAGAACACAAGATATTTGAAATATACGTCTCGTGTAAACAGACTTAATTTTATTCCACTTTAACCGATATTGAAATACCAACAAATTTGATAAAATCACGTAGCATTAAATATCACGTAAACAGTTCCTGTGGGAGTTACCCTGCCTGGAACGGAAGAAATAATACAAGGAGTGTCTAAAAGTAATGAGACTTGTTATAAAACTTTTTATTAACTGCATTACAAATCAACATTATCCCCTTCAAAATAGTTCCCTTGGGAAGCCCGCACCCCCGGAGGCGTTGCTCCCAAACCCGGTAGCACTGCTGGAAGTCTTCATGCGGAAGTGCACTCAGCTGTTCTGTCACGACCTTTTGGATGTTGTCCACTGTTGCAAAATGACGACCTTTGGGGTGGAATTTGAGTTTCGGGAAAAGGAATAAGTCACACGGACTCAGATCAGGTGAATATGGGGGCTGCGAAAACACTGGAATACCCTTTTTGTTCAAAAATTCGTTCACGGAATTGGCAGTGTGACAGGGAGCGTTGTCGTGATGCAGCATCCAAGTGTCCGCGGTCTCTGACCAGACACGGTGAAAACTTTTTTTGAGTCATTCAAGGACCTCACGAAAGTCCTCACTTTGGTCGCAATTTCTTTCGTTTTTTACGCACAAGGTCTTCCAGAACGAGGTTCGTCTTTCACACTTTCACGACCATCGAAAAATGGTTATTGCTACATAAAAGCCCGTTCCCTTGATACAGCATGCTTTTCAAAAGCCCATTTTAATTTTCCTTAAGTTTCTGTTGCGTTGTCATCAAGATTACGCAAACTTGATTGCGTAACGCTGCTCAAGATTTCGTTTCTCCATTTTCGTAAGGCGTAACTACTACACACACTTACACAACTCGCTGTAAAGTCAGACGTGTTGAAGCTATCCAGTTGAAACTTGCACTGAACATCAGTAGGAATGTACGTCTCGGCTGGTGTCGGAGGCGTGGTTACAGTATTGCCAGTTGTCGAGTCACGCCTTCAGTTTCATTACTTTTTAGACTAACCTTGTGTATCGCAGCTAATATGGTACGTTATTTGCGAAAGCGCCTAAAATTGAGTGCAGCAATCCTAGTTGCACTCATAGCACACCATAAACCAAACCTAGCAAGTGATGTCACTGCCTGAAATAACGCGAGGTTTTCTACAGGTATTTATCTCTGTCCTGAGATATACTGTATCTACCGACAAAACCCACGTTCTTCTGTTAAACAAAAAGTGTGCAATCCAGTTTCATAGCATCTTCCTAATGAATGTACAGTCCCAAGTTCAGTCTTCCTTCATTTTCCAAATTGTAGATTTTGTCATCCGCAGTTACCTTATGCCAGGAATTCTTACATCATAAGTGGCCATGCTTGTCATGGTGGGTCACCATCATCATCTTGATAAATTGAAATATATCCTGCACAATTTGTACAAGTTGTAATGACTTAAAGTGTGCTAATTGGACAGTTGGCGTGACGATACCGAGTTCGTAACTTTATTTATGCTTACAGACAAGGAAGAAGATTTCCTGCTAAATGGCAAATAAGTGCAAATATGAGAGATGAATTTTGAACTGAAAAGTCTGACCTGAAATCTGTCTGATATTGTGTAATGATGGCCTACAAGCAATGTACGGAGAATTCCCAAAAAATTTTACCGGGGTGACAAATTCGCACCAGCAGAAGAAAATATTTCATTGCTCATTCTTCTTTCAGGAAGCCCCATTGTCAGGTTATGGCCCATACTGAATCATTTGTGACTGAGCTTAAATAAGAGATGTATCACTGGATGTATTTGCTACATGCCATTAAGTGACTGTTAACACGATTGCTGAGTTTCTTCGGACAGATTGCAACATTCTGGGAGATAAAAAAAGAAAAGAAAAGTTTAGTGGCTACAGCGTGGAAATGTCGTTCAAAGGATGTAATGTTATAGCAATCCCTATACAGGTCTAGACAGGTCCTGAGATTTCGAGGTTGGGATTCTCTGAATTACACGCAATCGGCAATGAAGGGGGAAAGGTTGTCAGTCCTACGTTTCGTCGACCTTTACTCCGCAGGAAGTATTCTTAGAACTCATTTCTGCTAGAGGCTGAGCCGAACCCAGGACAATGTTAATAGGTCAATGAAAAATTCCGACAACTTCGGGACTCAAATCCGCTTTTAGCGTAGTGCTTCAAGCGAACGCGCCACCGGGTGACATTTGTGACAGACTAGACAGATATTCAAGCGTATTGAAAAGTACCGTAACAACGGACTTGGTATTCTGTTGGTCTAGAATTTACGAAATCAATTTGCTTATCAAGCGGAAACTATAAAATTCACGAAAGAACAATGGCTGAGAAATGAAGCCACAGAAGATTCTGGCGAAAGAAATGAGGATAGATAAAAATGTTTTTAAGAACAGAATTAGATTCCTTTAATTCATTCTGTAATTAAACGAAAGTGATCATGAATGATATATTCACATTATTTGGGAGAAGTTACTAAGAATTGCATGACTTCTGCTACTTATTGTAAGGAAGGGAGTATAAGAGAATATTGATACCAGATTATAGGAAAACCTTTCGATAAACCAATATTACAATAAAATATACGGGCCATTACAATGTATCAGCATAACCCTTCAGAACAAAAAAGCTTAAGAGTCTGACCCAACATATTTTGGAGATAGGAGCTTCACGGATTTTAGGAAGACTGTATTAGAATCAATACGGAAACAAAGAACATGTATAGGAGCAGAGAAAACCCCAGGGCAAGGTTTATGTACAGTCTGAAAGTACTTGAGGTGAAATGGATATAAACCACCAAACACACGTTGAATATGCACACGGCACCTTATTTCTGCCTGGTTTACAATAATCTCGGTAGCCGTGTCCGTGCTTGCGACTAGTTTGATTTGTGTCTTGCAGTGCACTGCTAAGAGTTTAGAAAAGATGGTAGTGGTTCATTATAAACAGAGATTCTGCATTTGACCTGACGATGGATCATGGGATATGGAGATCGAGAGGGCGACTGGCCGGTAAATACCTCTCTTGCCGACCGGTATCAGCGGCGGTCTGGGGCGCTAGATTGTGGGGTCCACCACCACCCCGCCCTGCGGCCGAAGAGTGTTGCACCCGCAGGTAGTCCGGAAATCGTGCCTCCGTCCGTAACGATTTGTCGTACCGGTTAGAATGACTGGCGATGAAGTGGTTTCGAGTCGGAGTGCATGACGTAGCCGGTTTCAGGCGGTCAAAGAAGAGACTTTCGTCGCGACGTGGTAAACTTCGATTGTATACGTTTTAACGCCCCTGTGGAGCCCATTCTATTGGCCGATATACGGGCTTGGAGGGCTCCCCGGAGGACACTGTGCCGCAGAAAGACGTGAGACGTGAAGTTGAAGTTGGATGTTTGCAGCATGCAGAGTTGCCGGTATGGTTCGGAGTTTCCCTGTGTGGAGCAGCAGTCGGGAAGAGAAATCGGTAATGACGGTGTAGTCCGGCGGAGGGGGTCAAAGAATTCTCCTGGTAACCGCAGGTGTTCACCGCTTACCAGTTCTGCTGATGACGTTTTCAAGTCCTCCTTTCAAGCCCTGGGGATTCACACCAAAACCAACTCTAGTGCCTCGGCCCAATGCTAATCGGCATGACAATGGGCGGCCCTAATCTGCGGGGTTACATCTCGATCACTCCATTAAAGGCGGGATGCCACACTCGGTCAAGAGGATCCGGTTTGGAAGAGATGGGCCTAAAATTGTTTCGCCTGGTCGGCTGTGATTTGCTAGGGGTAGGCTCAACGTCCTCCACGTATTCAACACGCATCTCTGCCAACTACGCGAATTTGGAACAGGTGGTTTAACAGAAATGTCCATATGAAGGGAATTGTTCGTCTTAAAAAATACAGGAAAGTAATTCCCAAAATACATGTAATATTTAAGTCATTTTCAGCCCCTTTCAGCTACTGAAAAAAAGCCTGATTCAAAATTAAATCTGCCACAGACCAATTACTGTTTATAGTTTACAATTTGAATTCACTCGAAATGCGTCAAAAATGCTCCTGTTGCATCCTTGAGAATGGCTTGAGGCAAAGCGACGTTGAATGTGTCAAGAGCACCTTTTGCAATTTGGTTTCAAGTTTTTGCGATAGCATATGAGAATTGTGGTGAAAAGGGGACATTGGGAGGATTATTTTCTTGACTGCCTCAATTTTCCCTTGCCCGTGTCCTTCCAATAATGCGCTATGCTAATTCATCTATCACCGACGCTATGAAATATTAATAATTCACGACTTCCTTTAAAAACACAGGCAAAAGATCGTCAGTAATGTCTCCTTCTATGAGGAGGACCATTCGTATACAAACATTGTGTTGTCTTAACATTAAGTAGGTCCGTTAGGAGCATTTGTTATAAATATTCGTAGACGACAGGTTAGAATTTATTAACATTATTACTGCATTTGCCGGTCTCAGTGGTCGCGCGTTCTAAGGCGTAGGTCTACGGCCGCTCGGCAACTGAGATTGTGGGTTCGAATTCCACCGAGGGCATGGATGTCTGTCTGTTGCGATTGTTGTATGTTGTCAGGTAGAGGTCTCTGCAACGTGCTGATCACGCGTTCAGGAGCCCTACCTACAGTGGTGCGTTTTGTGTATGATCTAGAACAGTGTTTCTCAACCTTTGTGAGACGGTGGTCCGGCAAATTATTTTCCCATAAGACGGCGGCCAGGTCTCAACAAATTTACTCGTAAGTACCTTCCCATTTTTTTAAAGTTCATACATTAAGCTAACATAAGTAACAAAAATTAATTATGGTACAATCATAAAGAGTGTGTATACAGGGTGGCATTTTGACAAATAAAGTTACATTTAAATTAGTTATCAATCACTGGACTACTGAAATCTTGTAGCATATTGTAGTTTCCTCAGGCCAGCATCTGGGTCTGAGTTTTTCGACACTTTCACGAATATTTTTCTCCTCAGATTACTTCCACTATGAAACACTTATTCACGAAAAGGGCTTAGAAAACTAAAATGGCAAATTCCAGGAGAACCTCTCGCGGCCCGGCAGTTGAGAAACACTGATCTAGAAACCTCGTAAATGAGGAGGCCATGGCCACTGGAAAAAAAAATTATTGCTTTTATCGGTATGGACAAGATCTGACCTGGACTCAGAGACAATAACCTACATTAAGGAGTACAAGAAATAACAAAAAAAAAAAGTAATGCAATACAAAATAACTCATTACGAATCGTATGATAATTGGGAACAGCGCTGCAAATGGTCTGTAGCAGAATGCTCAGTTACATACAGGTGTCATGACGTTGAATGAACAAAGCGGCGGCGCCGAATAGGCGGCATTCTCCGTCGCTTTGTTGTAAGGGTGTGTTCCTCTGTACGTCGCGACCAGTCCCGCGATAAAAGAGCTTTGTATGATACAGACCTTAATGTGTTGTCAGTGGGGGGATTCTGCTGGATAGAAGCTTCTTCTGCGTTGTCGGATAAACACATTCTATGTTTTCTTATATGCATGAACAAATATCCAATTTTTGAAAACAAAAGGCCAACTTGATGTCACTTGCTATTTTATTTCAATTCTTATACGCTCAACATGTTTCGGGTATTAATATATCCATCATCAGGCGCTTACGACTATTCTGTTGAATTACCACATTGGTGGTGTGTTCTTAGTTCGATGTGTGTTGGTGTTTCGGTGTGGTCGGGTTAGTTTGGTATCCGTGGGTCAGGCTGAAGCCTGCAACACGGATACCACTCCAACCCAACCACACCGAAACTCCAGCACACATCGAACCAAGAACACACGACCAATGTGGTAATTCAACAGAATAGTGGCAAGCTCCTGATGATGGATATATTAATGTCCGAAACATGTTGAGCGCTTAAAAAGTGGAATAAAATAACAAGTGACAACAAGTTGGTCTCTTGTTGTCAACTATTACAAAGATGCACGGTCCAATAAATATAAAATTCCAATTATTTACTTCATTAGAGAGCAGTAAATACAGTAAATAATAGCAATAAGTGTGATAATTCATATCTTTTTGAATAATAGCAAAATTAGAGAAAACAAAAAGCCTAGTTTTTGCCTGAAAATCCTATTATCTCTACAGATTTCGTTGCTGCATACGTGCATCTACCGAAAAGTCAGCTGCGACGTTATAAACATTAAGCGAAGAAAAATTCTGAACTTTAGTGTCCTTAACCAAAAAAAAAGTTTCCTATAGGCAAGGCAAAGTAATTTGTCCTTGTGGTCGCCATGAGGGCATATGAAGGATTCGACGTATAGGTCCACTCATTCTTAAACTCGGCCGTAGTTGGAAGCAGTTGGTCTAATTGACATTTTAGCTACTCACCCTCCATTAAAGAGCTTCTGGTACTCACTAATAGAAGATCTTGTAGGTCCTAAGTTTGGTAAGGACGCTTCGAAAAACAGAAAAACATGTCTGTGCTGGGAAGCCAATTACGTAATTTTAGACCATTCTAAATATTCGAAGGAAATAGCGTGACGTCTCCTAACCCAAAGATACGAAATTTCAAGCTATTGAAAGAAGCATTCAAAGAATTACACGTCACAAGATGAAAAAAGGAGTGAGGAGATAGCTGGATAGTTTCATGCTTACTGGCGCTGGTAATTGAGTGGATAACGACAAACGTTTAAACCCAGATAAAGTAAAATGTTGCAACGGAAGAGTGTCACTAAATAAAAGCAAAAGAGTTGTGGTTTAAATAATAATAATAATAACAATATGAATTTCTTTACATTGGTCTTGGACGACGATGAAAAGGATAATTAAGAGATGAGAAGAAAGGAATTTTACGAATATGATAATCTGATAATGAGCCCACTGAAAGTCTGGTTGGAATCGCAGGCAATAAGAGTTGTGGTGATGGCCCGTAAATAGGCCGAAACTAGTTACCTTGGAAGTGTCTATTTTTATGACGGCAATCTGAATAAATACATATAATAGTTGCATTTTGTGGGCTATGGGCTGGACGTTCCGGGATCGAATCCCGGTGGAGACGAGATTTTCCGCCCGTCCAGACCGGGCCTTGGGCCCACCAAGCCTCCTGTAAAATGGGTACCGGGTCTTTCCCGGGGGTAAAGTGCGGCCGGGGCGCGCTGCTGATCACTCACCCCCCGCGGTATGGAACTGGATCACTTTACCTTTTAATAGTTGCATTTTCTGAAAGAAATGTTTAAAAACAGGAATACAACAGAGCTAGTATTTCTTTGTTAAATTCGCATCTCTAGTCTTTACCTCTTTTGTGTTAGCCTGTGCCTGTGTCTTAGTATACGGTTGTGCCCGTAGCTTTTACTTCTTTTGTGTAGGTCGATGAGTGCAGTATTCATTAAACAGGGGCCGCGATAGCGTAACCTTTATAGCAAGACATTATGAGTCGAATATATTGGTATTTGAACTGCGCGGGCATAAGAGAATTTCTGTTCACCACACTTGTGCAGACAGAACGTGGAGCCTTCCTAAACTTCCGTACAGTTCGCACCGGTTCTCTTTTTCTGGTTACACAGGTCGGTGAATGACGTTGAACACCGACGATCATCTAGCCTCGTGGTTAAGAATGAGTGAAGCTGTACCCCCGATTTTCCTCTATGTCTTCATTGCATTTCTGCGAGTTACATTTACCTTTAGCTTGGCTTAAGTCTTATGAGACTCTGGGAAGAGCCCAGGAAGCAAATACTTGACTTAAAGAGAGATTACAATTATAATATTCACTCCAACAGCCAAGATACAACTGCCTTTCTTAACTAAAGGAATTTTAACTGGTATATTTGCGTTACTGAGCATAAAAATCTGCTGTTCCGATGTCCCTTGACAGACTCCTTACAAGATAAATTCTTCCTAGTGCGTCCGCTTTGGGTAGCCACATTCTTTCATGAAGCAGTTGTCAATTTGTTGCAGTGCGGAATAGAGAAGCTAGGAAGAATGTTTTTTTCTCCTACTCGGATGTTTCTGCCCTCGACATTGTAACAAAGACAATTTACGGAAAACCTAATTGTGGTGTTAATAAAAATCCAAATAGATCCAACAGTATGCAGATATTTATTCATTGTAAAGTAACTCTATATGTTTCGGGTGTCACAGCACCCATCATCAGGAGTACTAAAAATTGTAACCGCAGCCTTCGGTACAGGTCATAACACAGTCCAACGTGGTCCGATCAAGCCACGTTGGAGGCAAGTAGCTGTACCAGTATTATGACCTGTACCGGAGGTTGCGATTACAGTTTTTAGTACTCCTGATGATGGGTGCTGTGACACCCGAAATATGTAGAGAGTCTTTGCAGTGAATAAATATCTGCATACTGTTGCATCCGGTTGGATTTTTATTAACATTGAATTGTGATGCACGGAACCGTGAGTTTAGAATCAAGTAATTGTGGTGTTTGAGCTCGACTTGACTGAAGCTCTGCAAGTGACTGAGCAATTTCCGTAGAGGAGTACACAGATCATCGCATGAGTAATTTGCACCTATTAATTTTAGAGAAAAAATTATTTGATTGTAAACCAAAAATCAGACATTTAGTGTATGATGTCCTACACTGAATAATTTGAATTTATAACAAAATTACCGCAACCAGTTGTGCTCATGTGCTAGCGACCAGCACTCATGTACATATGGCCGTACTTTCGATTCCTTGTAAAGAAGAAATTTTTAAGTTTACTTTAACAGGTTACTATTTTAAGCCCACTCTACTAGAAAAACGTTATAATTAAAATAAAATTATTGGTATTATAGATGAAAGTGGAATCAACATGAACCACACACGCATTCGCAGTTTATTTTAAGAATACACTTGCGTACCGAAAATGGTAGAAATATGTAAGTCCACCAAGGAAAAATGGACAGATCATTATTCAAGAAGAAGGAATAAGCCAGGAATGGTTTCACTTTATTGCCTATGAAGATGAGGGCAAGAATTTGTAGTAACCTTTGGCGCCGGAATTATTTTTTAAAATTTAACACACCTGTATATAAAATGTGAATAATACAGAAACCAAATACGTTAGAATTATGAAACAAACTGCATTTTGAAGGGAAAAAACGGAGTGTGTACACCATGTTTAAAATATTCGGTACCTATATTTGTTGCATAAATATATAAAATGCAACTTTGGAGGTTAGCGGTGCGGTACTTCAACTATTGCTGACGTTAGGCGTCTAAAGTTTAATTACTTTATTCTTGCAAAGAAATAGTTACTTATCGCGTCTACGCTAAATTAGTTGCTGTACAGTGATTGAAGATTTGGCGCTTTCTTTGTGTTCTCATTTCTACCTTTTCATACACAATATATATAAAAGTTTTCAAAAACGTTTCTATATCAAATTTCAAAAGACTTGGCCCAATGTTCTTTACCGCCGCCGCCGAACGATATATATATATATATATATATATGTATATATATGTCGTGCAGTGAGCCCTTTAAATGGCCGAAGGGCCATTAAAGTGGCCGGGTGGTCGGGGCGGGGATTTAATTTCGGCGCCAAAGTGTTATGTTTAAAATTTATTGGGGAAAAACAAAAAAGAAAATTGTGGCATACTATTCAATGTCTTTGTAAAATACATATTTTCAGGTTCCCATAGAGAAGTGTTTTTCAACCTTGGTTCCTCGGATCTCCGGGGTTCGTGAAATGAGAATTAACCTTTTGGCGCATGCCGGAATTATTTTTTTTAATTTTAGCACACACTGTATATAAAACGTGAATAATACAGACACCAAAAACTTTAGAATTATGAAACAAACTGCATTTTGAAAAAAAAAACGGAGAATATACACCATATTTAAAATATTCGGTACCTATATTTGTTGAATAAATATATAAAATGCAACTTTGAAGAGTAGCGGTGCGGTACGTCAACTAAAGTTGACGTTGGCATCTCTCAAGTCAGTCGAAGTGTACATGTTTTTTCGTCCACCGCGATTATTCACTTTCGTTTCATTACCAATGATGCCTATCCCATTGATCGTAAGATCTCAAGGAGTAGGTCTGCGCCCCGTCGTTTGTTGAGATCTCGAATCCCGCCGGAAGCTTATGTCTGTATGTTCTGGGCGTTTTTTGTGCCAGGTAGAGGTCTCTTTGTCGGGCTGATCCCTCGTCCAAAGGAATCTTGGTGAGTGTGGTGTGTTTCATTGTGTTCGAGAAACTGCGGAAATGAAGACGTCCTGTTCTACTAGGTGCTCTCCCGCCATGAAAAGAAATTCCCAATCTACGAAAATAATACCACGGTGTCCAAATCTTGGTCAGTTTCAATGACATAATCCTTATTTTCAAACTTAATAACCAAAATATTTAGCCAATCAAGTTCGATTACCATGTTTCTAACTGGTCCGTGCTCTTACCTTCTCCGCTCGCAGTTTCTAGTTTTCATTTTCCTTATTCTGCGAGCGACAGGCACACCGTTTAGAAGATTAGCTGCCCCTTCACCTGTTAATGCACTGTGGCGTCGGTGTTCAGGTGTTATCACTTCTACCCATTTGTGCTCGCCAACGAGATCACTGCTATCTCGTGATATTTAACCAACTGGATATTTTGTCAGCTGTAGTCCACAGCTGACAACGGAATTCTGTATTTTCACTCTTATTGGATTACTTCTACCATCCTCCCGACATCAATTTATTCGTAATTAAGTTAAAAGCGTGTAAAAATATTATTTAGGTAAAAGTAAGAACTGTTAATTTGCCTGCCAACGACAGCAGTCACTTTCCTAGGGGGGGGGGGCATTTTTTTAATTAAAAAATAATAAAAGGGAAAATTTTTTGGTTAAAATGTTTCCAAT
>Ga0123353_10006412_pt1 | contig 15656 bp, 11 predicted proteins | sample TergutLab28metaG_3_FD_92763 | JGI IMG/M metagenome (GOLD analysis project Ga0123353, IMG submission 92763) | Labiotermes labralis P3 segment gut microbial communities from Petit-Saut dam, French Guiana - Lab288 P3 | ecosystem: Host-associated > Arthropoda: Insects > Digestive system > Gut ... | reverse complement strand
CCGCCCTTCGGGCACCCCTTCAAATTTTGAAGGGGATATTAATGCTAAATAATCAGATTTTGAAAGTAGCATCGTTGGGTCTAAAACCTGTTGGGCTTCAATATGAAAATGGTCTCGGCATAAGTCAACACCACTCTTTTCTCTTACTGAGACTGCATCAAATTTTTTCAATAATCTCGAAATTTTTTTCATTTGTTGTTCTGTAAATTCCAAATGGTCAACTCCAAACGATGCAGCGTAGGATAGTTTTTTAACGTCATCTTTTTTAACAAAAGAGAAAAACATCTCTTTAAATTGATGTTTATTATATTTTGGACGCCAAACTTGGTCGCTGCCTACAATATATGCCCCATAACCCCGCTGATTTAATTTCTTAAAGTTTGTAATTAAAGGTGTTAGTGTAATATGCTGTTTAATAAAGTTATACATATTTTGATACACTATATTCTGTTTCTTTTTATAGATCCAAAAAGGGATGATAGAGTTTACTTTACGTTGCAGGATATATTTTTTAATCGCTTGTTTAACAATGAATAATATTACACGAAAACTAATGCGTTGGTTTCCGGGGTGGTGAACAGTTTCCACAATATGTCCTTCTTGTTTCAAGTAGAATTGCAGAGCGAACGCCTGCAAAATTCCTCCGTAATTATTTCCTAATTTTTGTGTTAAAATGCAAATTTTCATAATTTTAATACATCTTTAAAATTCGTTTTAGCGTACCTTTCACTTTAGTTATAAAAGACTTGTGCAGTAATTTCTCAACTAATTGGGTGACTGTTTTTTCTTTTTTATTGAAAAGATGGAAGAACAATTGACGTTTCGGGTGTGATTTTACAGACTCTTCAACCATAATATTGGCACTAACGGCTTTTTCATAGTCTGTTTCAATACAAGTAACATCTAATTCTTTAAACAGATCTACTCCTTTTTGAGTATTGATAAAAACAACACTTACTCCTTTATCATCGTTAAAGTCAGGGTAGAAATTTTGAATACCCCAGAAATCGCCGATGGTGATGTCGCTTCCGCTTTTAAATTGTTTTACAGGACATTGATGGCAAGAGGGTCTTAAATATAGATTTTGGAGAAATCCATACATATAGCTATTCTTTGAATGATGTTCCGAAAATAGTTCTCCTGACTTTCCGGATGCTGTTACATTAAATGCTCGCCATCCATTTCGCTTGTCCCTAAAATCAATTGTCTTAATATCTTTTTGATTTACAACCTCTTTAAGATATTGCTGCCATACTTTTGGAGAAGGGACTCCGTGGCAAACCAAATCAACAGTACACAAATTATGATACTCTTTTTTTAAGAACCGTTTTAAGCCTGCAATTTGGCAAGGTGTTCCCGAAAAAAGTACTTTTTTCCCCGCTTTTAAAAATTGCTCAACTTTACCATAATTTTCTCCAATAATACTTTGCAGATATTTACTTCCACTCAATAATGCAATTTCGTCAACTTTTTGAATATAAGTATGTTTTACATTCCAACTATTATCAAAACAAGCTCCGAATACGATACCTTCATCTTCTATAATTTTTTTTGCCAATAAAGGAAATATCCCTCCCGAGGCACTTTTTAAACGCTCTTCAACATTATTATTTTTAGCGGCATAAACTGCCAATGGTTGCATCGGTTCTCCCGGATGGAGAATAGGACAAATATTTTCACATAATTTGCACGCAACACATTTATTTTCATCTATATTCGGATATAAAAAACCCTCCTTGTCTTCACGCATGGTAATAGCCGCATGAGGGCAACTGCTCATGCAAGCATGACATCCCGTACAATTTTGGATTTGAGTTATTTTTATATTCATAATTGCGCTTTTTTTCGACGAAAAACTTTGGTATAAACGGCTTGTGTGATGGCAGTTCTTTCGCTTTTTGTCAAACCAATAATGTAAATTGCTAAAAATGAAAATATTAAAGACGATAGTGTTACTATACATAATCGCATAATAGAGGGCTGTAATACAAGATTAATAATTACAGGAGGTAATACTGCTAATATGGTAACGAAACAAATCGGGAAAATGACAGCATAGATATAGCTTTTAATAGACATTTGTAACAAACTCTTCATAAAGAAGATACGGCTTATTTGAGCAGCGATGGATATTAGAATTGAAATAATCATGGTTATCTGAGGAGGATATCCCAAACGTAGAAACAGATAAGACACCGGAAGATTCAACAAAATGATGCCACCTGTAACCGCCTGATATTTACTAATTTTCCCGGTAGCTTGCACCGCTGCCATAAATGGATTTGCTAAAGATTCAATAACAGCATTAATAACAATCAATTGGGTAAATAAAACAACATACTCCGGAAGTTCTTTAAGCCATAACAATAGTATTGTATGAGTTTCAATTAAAATGGGTATAGAGAGTATCATAATCAAATAGTATGAGAATTTTGAACTCTGGAATACCAAAGTCATCATTTCATTTTTTGCTCCCGAGGTGTATGATTTTAAAATTTGTGGTCGTACTGCCATAAAGAAATTCTGAACAAATTGATTTACTGCTGTAAACACCTGATATGAAATGGCTCTTGCCGCATTAATTGCCGGATTGAAAAACAGATTAAGTAAAATGTTGGTTCCCTGATTTCTAAATACGGCTGCTAATGCGCCGAAAAGACTCCATCCTGCAAAGTTTATGATATCTTTAAATAGTTTCTTTTCCCAAAAAAAAGTAAATTTACTTTCATGGAATTTTACTTTGCAATATAATATATAAGATATTGAAATAATGAGAGTTACAACAAAAAACAGAACAGCATATAATTTTAATTTATCATAAGAAAAAAGCACTAACAAATAGACTATTCCTAATTTAAGGATGGATTCAAAAATACTGATGTAGGCATACACCGTCATTTTTTCCCGAATTGTAATCAAAGCATAATAGGGAATGGTTATAATAGATACCATAAATGAAAATATCGCAAACTGATACACCCAAAAGGCAGCCTGCATTCTTTCGGGCGGGATATTCATTTGCGTTTTAAAAAACCACAACCCCAATGTTTCGCCGAGAAAGAAAACTAAAAAAGCGATTCCCCAGTAAATCAATACATTTAAGCTAAAAACCTGTCGTAGTCTTACAGGATTATTGCCACCTATTTCAACTGCAAAAAAACGCTGAGAAGCCCCTGCCATTGTTCCGCTTAGAAAAGAAAATATAGCGACTATTCCCCCAACAACATTATAAATCCCATAATCTTCAACCCCCAGAGTTTGTAGCACTATCCGTACTGTATAAAGTCCGATAGCCATAGTAAGAAACATCCTGAAATAGAGGGCTATTGTATTTTTGACTATACGATTTTTATTTATCTCTACCATCACTTATTTTTGTATTTGATGTTGGATATATAGATTGGAAAAACAGGGCAACAATAAAAACGTAAATATAGCAGGTTGAATTATTGGTTAGCGGCTCATTCATCAATGCAGATGCCATAAAAGCAACAGATAAAAGAATGACATTCCTTGCTTGTTCCGATCGCCTTAGGTTTCTCAATGCTTTGACAGTAGGATACATATATAATGCTAAATAACCGAGCAACCCTATTATTCCATATCTGAATAACATCAACAAGTATTCGCTATCGGTATGTTTTACATCTCCGGTTTTGTGAAAAAACTGTTTATCAGGAGAATGTCCAAAAACGGGCTTTTCCTTCACATGATTCAGTGTTTTTTCCCATATTTTCCAACGTGCCGTAACGGAATTGGCATCTAATATATCACCGATATCAGCATTGATGTAATTGAGTGTTCTATCTTTTACTTTAAACTCTTTTGTATCAGAGCCCATCAATATGCCGCTTTTTGAAATACTGAAGAAAAGTACTATCAATAATCCTGTTTGGAATAGTGTCTTTTTATATCCAACCTTTGAAAGAAAAATATTGACAACATATATTAAAGAAAAGCAAACTAAAGAGGTTCGGGATTGGCAGAATATTAACAGGCAAAAAGCAACATAATAAAGTATCTGATGAACAGTAGATTGTTCCTTTTTAGGAGCATACCAAATCAAAAAGAAAATAAAAAGAAGCGCATTATAATTTGGATTTCCAAGTGTTCCTATCATTCGCTTAGGACCCGGATAACCATTTGTATAATATCCAAAAAATGCTAAATTTCGATTTCCTTCTCCGGAAAAAAGAGGGATCACCGTTTCATTAAAATTAAAAAGATTAAAGAAGTGTAATAAATTTAAAATCACAACTATTCCAAATAAAATATCTACATAAACAGCGTGTTTTTCGTGAGAGTAATAATGTCTAAAAAACAAGAAAAGCAAAGTCAATTTAATGACATGAAAGATTTCAAAATAATTATTGTAATAACTTCCTGTTTTATTGATAATTATTGTGAAAAGAATATAGGATGCTACTAAAGAAGCTAGGATGACTACTTTTTTTGAAAAACCCAAAAAAATCTCCTTTGTGAATAAACAAAGTGCCACAAAAGGCAATAGCATATCTGTAATTTGAACTTTAGCGGGGAAATTTCCGAAAGCAATAGGAGGGATAGTGAAAAGTGTTAGTATTAAGATAGCGCAAAGTGTTTCAGGAAATTTTGTTTTTAGAAGGATAGCCTGTTTTTCCATTATTTTCGTTTTACTAACACTTAAATTTTTGGTTTTGCGAAGACAGAGATATTATAACTTCAATATAACAACTCCTTAATATACATTTGGTGTTCGTTCGATACTCTTACTAATGGCAGTCGCAGGTAGTATTCTATTCTGTTTTGCATTGCCAGAAAGGCTTTCACTCCGGCGGGGCTTCCTTCTTAAAAACAGGCTTGAATAATATCTAAAAGTCGATAGTGGATGACGGCGGCATCGGCAAAATTTCCTTCTTGAGCGAGATGTATCATCTGTGCCATTTCGGCAGGGAACGCATTGCCAACCACAGAGATCAGCCCGTCGAGCCCCACTGCCATGAGCGGCAAGGTAATGGCGTCATCTCCCGAAATAACCAAAAAATCTTCCGGTTTGTGCTTCACAATGTACATAATTTGATTCATGATACCGGAGGCTTCTTTTATACCGATAATGTTTTTATTTTCAGATAGTTTTAACGTTGTTTCCGGCTCTAAATTGCAACCGGTGCGACTGCCTACGTTGTACAAAAGAAGAGGCAGCGGCGCATGGTACGCCAATTCCTGATAGTGCTCAAACAAACCGGTTTGAGTAGGTTTGTTATAGTAGGGGGTAACAGACAAAATGAGGCTCACGCCCGAAAAATCGAAAGTTTTGAATTGCTGAACAATACGTCGAGTATCGGGACCACCCATGCCCACCACAATAGGCACACGGTTTTGGTTAGTTTCCACAATCGTGCGAACAATCTTGTGTTTTTCCTCATCGGAAAGGGTAGGAGACTCGGAAGTAGTTCCCAATGCCACTAAATAATCAACTCCACTGCCAATGAGGTGGTTAACCAATCTTTCCAAACTGTCGTAATCTACTTCGCCGTTTTGTAAAAAAGGAGTTACCATCGCTACTCCCAAGCCTTTAAATTGAGCTGTCATATTCAAACTCCCGTTAATTTGATTAAATAATTGTGAATGGTTTCTAAAAGTTTAAGACTGTCAATGTTGGCTTCATCTTTAATAAAAACATCGTAAAGTTCTTGCACATATTCGTTTGCTCCAACAATGAGTTTAGCATTCGATGCCGTTAAGATGTAGCGTAAGGGAAGCAGGTCGTTTCGGGAAAAATCAATAAGAATGTCAAAATCTTTCTTTATAAAATCGTGCAGTTGGGGAAAATCGGGTTTGCCATACCAATTCAAGTTTTTATTAGAAAAATAATCGACAGACAGTTGTTGCAAGCAATAGTAGGGCACCTCTTTTTGGTTAATATATCCCATAAGCCAAAGTGTTCTCTTTGGAGAATGGAGTTTTGAGAACAGATCATACACCTCTTTGTAAGATTCTTCATCGGTAATTTGGCAAAGAATACCCATTGTGCGGGCTTGCTCCAACGAGATAATTGTTTTCTCCCGAACTGCTTGATGATTTTTCAGGCACTGCTTGAGAAGATATTTTTTTATGAGCTTTATCATTATTAATGATTTGAAATACAAACGTGCAAAAGAATATAAAATTTTGAGAATTCCAAGCGTGAGCATAAAAATCTCAGGGCAAGGAAATCTTCAATTGTCATAATGCTTTTGAGTATGGTAATGATTTTGTAACAACATTTTGATATCGCTTCATTTCTTTATTGGATATATATTCTGCGACCCCTTCGTTTTTAAACCCTGCTGTAATCAATGGTATTGCTCCTTTTTCTCTATCTTCTTTTACCAATCTTTCGCCTCGTTCCATTTTAGGAAAAATTTCTATTAAGTCACACCGTTTCCAATTTTCAGTATTTAAAGATAGATTTTTAATAAAAATTGCATCCAAAATATAATTGTTATCTAAAACTAATTTTGCTTTTTGAAAGAGTTTTGCAGGCAATTAAGTGGAAAGACGTATTCGCAAGAATACCTTTTTCACTCCAATCAATATGTTAATTGATTGGAGTGAAAAGGTAAGACTGAATATGAAATTGCCGAAAATCGTAAGGAAGACCAACGTAAGGCAGAAGATTGCGAGAAAGAAGAAGTTCAAAACTCATACACAGCATTTATTAGAAGCTATCGCCTATAATTTATACAGAGCACCGGGGCTCATTATGTCCACTGCTCAAAAATAGGCTGAAAGAAGCCTCTGAAAGCCTTGAAATTGATTAAAAAAATGAAGAAAAACAGAAAAAAAATGAAAAACATGCTTTGAAAAGAGAGAAAAACAAAACAAAATCAGGAAAAAAATAGAGAAATATTTTAAAGGGTATTTTGCAAAGATCTCAAGGTTTTCTATCTTTTTAATATTTTGAATATCGCCCTGCTGATACACAAACCCAAATGGATTCTCGCCCTTACGAATACCCATTTCAACTAGAAATTTAATTGGCAATCTTCATGTTCGGCCTGACCCTTAATAATGAACACAAAATGATAATTTATCTTCCTAAATTCTTGAAAATAAATTCTGTCATCATCGTATATAAGTGCAGTCTTGTGTTTCCTCCGGAGATATTGTGGTTTTTATTGGGATAGAAAAACATTTCATACTGTTTTCCTGCATTATTTAATGCGGTAGCCAGATCTATGGAGTTTTGAAAATGGACATTGTCATCTGCCGTTCCATGAATCATTAAAAATTTCCCTTGTAGTTTGTCAGCCCAAAAAACAGGAGAATTTTCATCATATCCATCAGGGTTTTCTTTGGGAGTTCTCTGAAAACGCTCTGTATAAACATTGTCGTAATATCTCCAATTGGTAACCGGCGCCACTGCAATTGCCATTGCGAAAGTTTCTCCTCCTTTAAAGAGCGAGAGTGCAGAGAGGTAGCCTCCAAAACTCCATCCCCAAATTCCGATTTTATCAGGCTTTATATAAGGAAGTGTTTTTAAATAGTTTGCGAATGCAATTTGATCGTTGCTTTCATATTTTCCCATCTGTTTGTAGATCACTTTTTTAAAGGCATCACCTCTTCCGCCTGAACCACGCCCGTCGGCACAGGCAACAATAAATCCGTTTTGTGTAAGATATTGATACCATGCTTCTACATTAAAATTCTTGTTTACTTCTATTGAACCGGGCCCTCCATAAGTATATACTAAAACTGGATATTGTTTTGCAGGGTCAAAATCAGCAGGTTTCAACATCCAGCCATCAAGCTCAATCCCATCTGGTGTTGTAAACTGGAAAAACTCCTTATTCACACAGTTGTGTTCCTGCATTTTAGTTTTCAATTTGGCATTATCTTGCAAAATTCGCAACTCATTGCCCCTATTGTCATTTATGGTGTAGAATTGTGGTAGCAGAGGCGTTGAAAATGTATTACGATAATAATTTCCTGTGGCACTGAATGTGGCTGTATTCCAACCATCACCTCTTGAAAGCAGCGTTTTCTTCTTTCCTGAAAAATCTATCACATATAAATTGCGCCCCAACCTGTAGTTTTCATTTGACAAATAGTAGATCTGTTTCGTTTTCTGATTCACATATTCAATAGAGGAAACCTCCCAGTTTCCGGAAGTTAATTGTTTTATATTTCCATTAAAATCAACTAAATAAATATGATTAAATCCGTTTCGTTCCGAAGTGAGAATCATGGATCTATTGTTGTTTAAAAAAAAGTAATTCTGTGTGACATTCAACCAATAGGAGTTTGTATCGGCAAAAACAACCGAATAATTGTGGTTTAACACATTATAATTTACAAACTCAAGCCTGTTTTGCCATCTGTTTAGTTGAAGAACCATTAAATCAACAGAATTAGAGAGCCAATAGAGGCGAGGGTAATAGATCTCTTCGGTTGTTTTGATATCTACTTTAACTGTTTTATTATTTTCAGTATGATGCACATAAATTTCAACTAAAGAGTTGTCTTCACCAGCTTTAGGGTATTTGTATTTATATTCGGTGGGATATAGCTCACCCCATAATGTCATTGAAAACTCTTTCACATTACTTTCGTCAAAACGCATATATGCTAAATGTTTTCCATCAGGAGACCACGAGAATGTTTTATCTACACCTAACTCCTCTTCATATACCCAATCGGGCAGTCCGTTAATGATGTGATTCTCTTTTCCATCGAAGGTAACTTGCGTTTCTTTTCCTGTTTTTACATCCAAATAGAAAAGGTTAAGATCTCTAACAAAAGCAATTTTATCTCCATTATCTGAGAAAGTAGCAAAACTAATTTTTCCTTTAGTTTTATCGCTTACAGGAAGCAATCTATTTTCCTTAATTTCATACAGATAATAAAAACCTTTTGAAGTTCTTCTGTAGATTTGTTCAATATCTGTAGCCAGCAATATTTTATCTTCATTTTTAGAAAATGCTAATGAATGGATATTGGCGATTGTTAAACTATCATTAGATAATGATTTTAACATTTCGTTCGACAATAATGAAGCAACAAATTCACCGGTAGCAAAGTTGTGTTTATCAATAGTCGTTTTAGTAGTAACTGTATAAAAATCGCTTGAGGGCAAAGATTGGAATCCTGATACTCCTTCTCCTCGCAAAACGCCTTCTTTAAAAATAGCTTCCAAGGTAAGTGTTTGCGAAAAAAGCGGAATAGAAACCGTTGCCAAGATGTAAAAGATAATTTTTTTCATATTGTTAAAGAATTATAATTTTTCAATTTATTACAGACCGACAAAAATATTAAAAAATTTGAGTATTAAAAAGGGCGAAAAAAAACTTAGTCAAAAAAATTTAATCTGAGAAATATATCACTCATTATTAAAAGACACGTAAAAAATATTATTTTTGCAACCGTTTGTAAAGAACAGATATCAATATTAAAAATAACTTATTAAAATATGAATAATCAATTATTTGTTTCAGGTTCACCCCACGTACACAGCGGTGAATCAGTAAAGAAAATTATGTGGGCGGTAGTTATTGCGTTGCTTCCTGCACTATTGGTTTCCGTCTATTACTTCGGATTACCGGCAATTTTAGTAACAGCAGTCTCCATTGGAAGCTGTTTACTTTTTGAATTTCTTATTCAGAGATTTCTTTTGAAAGGGAAAAATACCCTTGGCGATGGCTCGGCAGTGATTACCGGTTTGTTGTTGGCATTTAACCTTCCATCTAATCTCCCATTGATTTGGGTGGTAGTAGGTGCCTTTGTAGCCATTGTGGTTGGCAAGATGGCATTTGGCGGTTTGGGCAACAATCCTTTTAACCCCGCTTTGGTCGGGCGTGTGTTTTTGCTTATTTCTCGTCCGGTAGAGATGACAACCTGGCCTGTACCTGAGCCAGTCTGGACGTTTGGGGCTGATGCCATCACAGGGCCTACCCCTTTAGGTGTAATGAAACTGTTAGCCAAAGAGGGGTCAGTATCGCAATATGCTGATTTTGTAGATCCTATTTCATTTCAAGAGATGCCCGGCTATATACAAATGCTTATGGGTCAAATGGGCGGCTCTTTCGGCGAAATATCTTTTATCGCTCTGTTAGTAGGTGCCATTTTTCTGCTTTTCAGAAAGGTGATTACATGGCACATCCCCGTTTCATTTATTTTATCCTCCTTTTTACTTTCCGGTGCACTATATTTATACAACCCTGCCTGTTATGCAAACCCATTTTTCCATATCATTACCGGTGGATTAATGTTAGGTGCCTGCTTTATGGCAACCGATATGGTAACATCACCCACCTCACCCTGGGGTATGATCGTTTTTGGAACAGGATGTGGAATTTTAACTATTGTCATCCGCATTTTCGGAGCTTACCCCGAAGGCGTATCTTTCGCTATTTTGTTGATGAACGCGGTTACACCTCTCATTAATAAAGCCTTTAAACCAAAAAGATTTGGAGAAAAAATTGCCGCAAAAAAATAGTTACTCACCTTTAAAATATTAAGTTATGGAAACAAAAACAGTTTCATTAATTCTTCTAAAAGTTAGCATTTTATTTTTTCTATGTACCTCTTTATCCATGCAAAAAATTAACGCACAAGTACCGTACACCCCATTTCCAAAAGGAATTATTTCGTGGCAAAGCTGAGGAACTAAAAATATGGAACTATATCCGGCTTTACCCTATATTCTTTCTATTGATACTGCAATGGAAACATTAGAAGGTAAAGTTTACCATTAAGTTAATTATGGTAAATACCCAAACCGGATGGTAATTTGCCGATTGGCTTCTGCAAACCTGAAGATGTTTTGGAACTTGTCTATTTTGACTTAGGTTGCGTTCATTATAACAGTACGATGCTATACAAAGCTGGGTACTATACTTGTTCCCATTGTGATGAAAACCAAATAAATGAAAACTTCAATGGGTACAGTTATTGAAAAAATCATAAAAAAGTAGATTTTCTATATTCTTTGTTTTTTCTATGGTATTTGCATAGAAGAAGAACTTCGACTACGCTCAGTTACCGAAGGAGATGATGAGATGATGAGGAGATTAGATGATGAGATGATGAATATTCCCCTCCAAGCATTGGAGGGGTGCCCGAAGGGCGGGGTGGTTGAACGGGGTAGTTGCCTTGAAAACATCACCCTAACCCAGAACCCCACGACAGGAGAATTGACAATCTCCCCCGCTGGCGGGGGTAAGGGGGTGGAACAATTGACAATTCACAGTGTGGAAATTTTTGATATTTACGGAAAATGTCACGTGTCACTTGTCACTTGTCACTCGACACACGTCACCCTCAATATCTCTCACTTATCGGCAGGGCTTTACTTTGTAAAAATCTCCACCGAGGCAGGGATGGTGGTAAAAAAAGTGGTGAAACAATAAGACTTTCTTAACAAGAGTAAATGTGCATTTTTTGTTGCGCATTTACTCTTGTTATTTCATTTTTTTGCATTATGGAAAATTACAATAACTTTTATTAGTTTAATGTTTTTTAAAAATCCATAAAATTTGGGCACTCATAGAAATTAACGCGCTCTAATTCAACACATTCAACCAACACACCGCAGGTGTGTAATATGAATAACCCCGTGCAAGCGTTAGCGCAGCTCGGGGTAAAATGAAGCGCCCTACCCGCCATGAACTCCGTTAGGAGTTCAACAAAAAGATGATGCTAAACAATATAATACCCGCCGGTTTTATCTGCTCCTTGAAATTGAATTAAGCCGGAATCTGTTAATTCTTTTAGCCTTCTTTTGATAGTACGTATGGATGTTTTTGTCTGAAGATTTTTGTGAAGTTTTATTGCATTAATTCCCGGATTTTGTTTTATTTCTTTCAAAATCTTTGCTTTTACAATGACAATTTTATTATTTTCGTCATTTTTTTCATCAAATACATTCTCAAAAAAGCCATTTTGTGGTAAAATTGTTGCATTTTTTTTCTCTAAATGAGGAACTGTTTTTTGTAAAATTAAATAAATGGAGGAATGATTGTTTTTGAAATAATCTAATGAAACTAATTTGCCGTGTTTGCTTTCTTTTATGTGTAAATGATTCTGGGTAAAACTTATAATTTTGTTGTAGTTTACAATCGCATTTCTATTGATTCTCACAAGTATATCAGAATATTTTTCTATTAGATTTAAAGAGTTATAAACTAAAAAGCACTTTCCGGATGTTGTATGAATTGTTGTACGATTTCCTTTTTGTTGAAAATATATTATTTTATCAATGTCTATTACCAAATCCTTGTTATTGCATCTTATGAATGACATGATTCCTTTCTTTTTACCAATAGATATTTTTTCTCTAAGAGTATTCTTTTTAGTATAATAATGAAACCCTAACACAGTGAAAAATAGATAAAAACCTCCATTACGTAGTGTAACCATAATTGAAGTATGCATAATATAATGATTGTAATCTCTATCAGAAAATGCGGCTCTAACACATTTGCTAATATTGCTTTCAACCATCCACATCTCTGTTGCTCCGCTCAAACAAATTAAAAATAGCGATAGTAAAATATAAAACAATTTATAATTCCGATAATATAATTTAGGGATAAGAATAAATAAATTGATATATAGTGCTGTCAATAAAATTATTGCAGAGATGACCTCTTTGTATAAGTGGGGAAAAGAGCTGGGGCGAATCGTTGAGTAGTATATAAACCAAAAAGGTAAAATAATGCAAAACAGAATATGTATTATAAGTTGAAAATTGATTATTTTTTTCATTGCAGTAATTTTTAATGCAAAAGTAGGAAAAAAATTAATTAAAATTCGTCACCCCAAATTTTAGTATTATTACTTCTTGTATTTTTGCAACAAAAAAACCACTTAATTATTATTTTTATGAAAAAAAAGGTATTTTATTTTTTATGCATTCTCTTGTTTTTTGCTTGTTCAAAAAAAGAGATAACTGAGATGGCAGTTTTTGACAAATCAAATTCTGCTCAATTACTTTCTGATGAGAAAGAAATGATCTTTTACGTAGAAATTCGGGTAGGTCATAATGGAGATGGTTGTAATGGTTGTGTTACAACTGGCGGGACAAATCATCATGTTGATTGCAAGGGTTATGGTACTTACTGTGTTGTTAGTGCGAACCTCAGCCTTGCAGCAGAGGGAGAAGATGGTTACTATTATGGTATCGTTTTAAACCCCGATGAATTTTGCGATGATGATTTTTTCCTTATGCCCAATCGTTCGCTCTATATTGAAGAGTCTAAAGGAAAATTCCTAAATATACCGGAGCAAATGGTTTACAGAGATGAAGAAACCGGAGTGTTTATCTTTTACGATATCTTCTTTAGCGATAGTCAAGTATTTGAAAATAGATAAAAATGATGAAATTCATTAATATTATTGATGTTATTGTTTTTTTTAATTTATTTGCACGGTTGTATAATACAATATATAAATGGCATTGTGAGTGGATTTTTGAAAATACACAGTTCCGCTGACTGTATTTATTTTATTAAAAAATAGCCGGAGGGGTGAAATAAAATATAAAAAACAAAATAATTATTAATCAAAAAAATTTAATAGCATGAAAAAAATCATCTTTGTATTCATTTTTGGCGCATTCCTTTTTGCTGTGCGTGCGCAAGTACCCCCTACCTATTGGGGATTGTCCGGAAATAGCGGCACTTCAAGTCTCCATTTTATTGGAACCGCAGGAGCTGGCGATTGCGACTACCTTTTTTTTAAGACGCGCAATACGCAACGTATGGCGCTATCTCATTCAGGATCGTTTCTCGGAATAGGCACTTTACCGAATGCTGCATTACATATACATTATCAATTTGATAGGAATGCCTGTCCGGAAATCATTCATCCTATACTTACTTTTTCCGGTAAAAAATTACTACAATTAACGACACCTGAAACATACAATGGACATAATAACGGATTTTACATTGCTTACTCAGATCAAAAAGAGCTTCTTTTCAAGCAACAAGAGGAAGCTAATTTTTATATTGAAGGTGCAGGAGGCGGATTGACTATCGCACCGAATGGTTTTGTTGGAATAGGAACGAGTAGTAGTCCAACACAAAGATTGCAGATTGGAAATATTTGGACATTTCACGATGGCGGCACTAAATACATAGGACGTAATGTTACCTACACTTTGTCGGGTGATGTAAGAATAGAGCAAGGGTTTTCGAGTTTTATCAGTTTCAGTGAAAGTGGTACTATTTCACTTGCCACTGCCGGAAGTGGTACAGCAGGCTCGCCAGTTGATATAACAGGAAAAAATCTCACAATTAATGCTGACGGTAATGTAGGGATAGGATTAACCAATCCCAGCGTTAAACTTGATGTAGCGGGTTCGTTTAAAGCACAAAACGCTAACATTTCAGGGGCAGTTACTGCATCAACATTAGATGTAAATCATACTGCGAACGGAGATTGGGGTTATGCATCTCATATTAAGGTAAACAGAGATCTAACCAAAGCGCTTGCCGTAAGAAATACCACTACAAATAACGATGTTTTTATAGTTTATGGAAACGGGGTTTTATGTACCAAAAAGATATTTGCAGAAAAAATAGAAGTAACATTAAGCGCTATGGGTAGTTCATGGTATGACCATGTTTTTTATCCCGATTACAATCTCCGTTCTTTGAATGAATTAGAACATTTTATTAAGCAAAACCACCATTTACCTGAAATCCCGTCTGCCAAAGAAATTGAAGAAAATGGTCTTGATCTGGGTGCAATGCAAGGAAAACTATTGTTAAAAATAGAAGAACTTACGCTTTATACTATTGAACAACAAAAGTTGATTGAGGATTTACAAAAACGGCTTTCTGAAATTGAAAACAAGAAAGGAGGGGAGCGATGAAAAAAAATATTTTTAAACTTACTGCTCTTTTTTTTGCTGCGATTTGTTTAACAAATTGCCACAAATATAACGAAACCGTTTTTCTTTGCGATTGTGGAAAAGTTGAAATAGAAAAAAAAGAATATATAGCTATGTGTGTATTGCCAAGAGATGTTACCATTAATTCAGAAAATTATTTAAGAATAGAGAATCATACAAGAAATATTTTGGGTTATGGCAGCCATTTTTATATGAATTATTTTAATCAAGATAAATGGGAACCCATTGATTTTGATTTCTATTTTACTGATATCGGACTTGGTACACAAGCCGGTGAAACGACTGTGGATCTGATGGATTTATATTCATTAGCAGAAGAATACAACAACGCTTGTGAAGGAAAATATAGGATAGGTAAAGAGTTTTATATAAGATCTGCCGGACAAAGTTGTCGTTATAATATTACTGCAGAATTTGAACTTACCCGTCATGAACCTTTAGAAATTTCATTAACAAGCACCAAATGGAAATTGGTGCGTTTTGTAGATGCTGTAACAGGAGAAGTGAAAAGAGCAGAACCACGGGCATCTATGTATAATTTTCTAATATTTAATGAAGAACAAACAATCTCCGGCTTCTCTTCGAATAAATTGCAAGGGAACTATGAAATTGATTACGCTACATGCTACATAAATATTGATATACATGCTATAACTGAACTAAATGAAGGAGGTGACGGAGAGTTATTTATAGAGTTATTAAATAAAGTAGATATCTTTTCATTACAAGGCCACGAATTAAGGTTGTATTATAATAATAAACAGAATTATATGCTTTT
>Ga0123353_10006411_pt1 | contig 15659 bp, 19 predicted proteins | sample TergutLab28metaG_3_FD_92763 | JGI IMG/M metagenome (GOLD analysis project Ga0123353, IMG submission 92763) | Labiotermes labralis P3 segment gut microbial communities from Petit-Saut dam, French Guiana - Lab288 P3 | ecosystem: Host-associated > Arthropoda: Insects > Digestive system > Gut ... | reverse complement strand
TGTAGTTGTAGGCAGGTGCGCGGGTTTGATTTCTTCGATCGCCGCTGTCAGGTCGTTCATGTTCGGAGGGATCCCCAGAGTCCCGATAAACACTATCTCAAAGCAGTATTCGCCGGTATGCTCGATAACGTCGACGTCACCGTTTGAAAAGCTCGCGGCGACATTTTTTATCATTTCTTTCGTCGTCGTGCCCAGGCCGCGGAGCTTGCTTTCGACGCGGATCCGCCGGTACTCGTATGATTTTGATACGTCGGTCTCGATACCCAGCGCCTTTTCCCATGTGTCCAGCCCCCAAGTGGCCGAGGAAACAAAAAACTGCGCGAACAGATCCTCCCTATAATCCCCTAGCCTATCAGTCCAGCGCTGCAGCCCTTCCTGAAGCTCCCGGACCTCCGGGACTCCCCTATAATTTTTTGGCATAAGGTCGATGAGGCTCATACCGACACCTCTACAGTACCAACGACCGGCACCTCTTCGGAGTCAAGTATGATATCCGCTGTGCCGCCGTTGACTATAAGCGAGGTGTAGTCGACTACGCCGGGCAGGTCGAGCAGGATATGGCCTATGCGGTGGTATACGACTATAAACTCGCTAAAGGCGATGCTCTCAAGATACCGTGACAGGCTGCGCTCAAAAGCCTCCTGTACAGTTGCGGCGTCAGTCGATTGCCTGAGGATGACCACCGCAGACACGTCGATCGCGCGCCCTTCGGCGCTTTTTACAGTGACCGCCGCGCCGATGGGGCGGACACTCTCTATGTGCGCAGCAGTTTTTGCGGTGATCGATGCATCGACCGGCTGGTTATGCGGGCCGGCTATAAGCACTTTGACAGTGCCCGGGCCGTCCCAAAGAGGCAAGACTTTAGCCGCCTCGATGCCGTCGACCTCAAGCGCCCAGTGATAATAGTGCGATGCGTTGCCGGATGTCTGCGGGCGCTGTAAAAAGCTGTAATAGCGGCCGACAAGCGCAGCGTCGCTTTCGGCGTCCGTACCGCCGGTTGCCGCCCCGCTCTCGACTACTGCAAGCCCCGTAAGGTTTATTAGCTGGCGGAATATCGCGCCGGCAGGCGCGTTGTACGCTTCCCCAATTTCTACGGCCGTTAGTCTGCCTTGTGCGGAGCCGTCCTCGATCGTCACGTCGGTGTCGAGAGTAAATTGCAAAGGATCCGCTGATAAAAAGACCTTGCCCGCAGGTATAGTTAAGCCATCCTCGCCATAAAACATGGCCTCAGCAACGGCTTTTGCGCCCGGCTTACGAGTTATGCCATACTGCCCTGCCCTTATATCTATGTAAGGGCCGCTTGTCTCATCTATATAGATCATTGGCACGACGCCGTTGAGCGCCATAAACGTTTTCCAGATCTCGTAAGCGGTCGGTGAAACAAGCGTGTTTGCATAGCTGCCCTCGCGGGTCTCGGCAAGCGAAAACCCCTCAAGGATGTCATTTTTTATATATTCGGGGGTCAGATCCTCATACATTTATGCTACCCTCCCCGTAGACCGTCACGACGGTGCAGCTTATCTCCACACGGTCGCCTTCGAAGGTAAATTCGATATCTTTGACGTCGGTTATATATGGGTTTATAAGCAGGCACTCGCGGATGTACCTGGGGGCCTCAGACTGCTTTAACTCGTCTGTGTACGGCTTGCCTATAAGCGCCTCGATCCCGCTGCCGTAATCCGGCGTAAATATCTCATGCTGGCCCCGCGGCGTCTGGAGCGCGTTGAACGCCCAGACCAGCACAGCGTCCTTGCCGGATATGAGCACCGGCGACCCGTTACGATAGATCGGCGCGTTACGCTCAAAGTCCCACGCCGTTTCGACGAACAGCCCGGACGCGCCGGGATGCGCTGCCGGCTGAGGTTGGATGATTGGGAAAAGGCTCATATACCCACCAGCCTTGCAAGTACGATGTAGCGCTGCTCCTCCTCGATGGGCAAAAGCAGCACCTTGTCACCGCTCTCGAATTTAGGCTTGTCGCGGCCGATCCGCGCAGTGTGCGTGTGTCTTTCGAGGGCTCCCGCATTGTCGACGTCGACGCCGACTGAAGGCGAAGCCGAGCATAACACAAGGTCAGCCTCCGATTGCACCGCTCCGCCTACGTCTATGGACAGTGGCGCTCCAGACAGCACGGCGCCGATACGGAATCCCGCCGGTGCAGCCTCGACCGCGCTCTCGTGCATTACCTCAAGTATCGCCGAATATGCATTGCCTTCCATTCGCCCTTCCCCCGCTAATTCAGTCCTTGACCCGGTTTATGGAGATACTCCCATTTGTTAGTGACCGGCTCTTCCGCTTTTTTTGCCCCGCTGCCGGAGTATTTCGCTACCGGGAGGCTACCGACTTCCTGCTCGTCCATCATGCGCCGAAAGTTTAGGGTCAACTTGTTTAAGTAAAGGCCGTTTTTCCACGTGTGCGTATCTGACTCGACCCAAAACAGGCCGTAAAGCCCCGTATATGGCTCTTGCACTACGACGGCGTCCCCTGTGATACATGCGATATTTCCCATGTTATTTAGCGTGATTTTTTGGCTGACGCCGTTGTCATCAAGGAGCTTTTGCGCCCGCGCGTTTGCGTCGTCGCCTTTTGACTGTTTGATATACTCCTGCATAACGCCGTACAGCTTTATGAGCTCCCCGTTACGCACGGTGGTTATAAGCTTGTCGTCGGCGCCGTATATCGCCACTTGGCTCACCATCTGCTTGATGCTCTCCGTGACCGCTGCCGACATAAGGTTGCTGCCGCCCTGGATCACCAGCGTTTCCGCCTTGACCCCTTTCGTAAGGACCGTCAGCGAGGATCCTTCGAAACGCACGTGGTACGCATCGCCTGTGGATCTCGACGCCAGCGTGTAAACTGTCTGGATCATCTGATACAGCGACGAGCCGATAAAATTCCTTGATACCTTTACGCCCGTTTGCGCCAGGGCGCCGGTGTTGATATCAAAATCGTCGCAGAGGCGTTTTGTGACTGCTTCGGGCGTCATGCCCGCAAACTTGTACGAGGTTTTGTTCCTTTTTACGTATATGCCGCGATCGAAGCAGGTAATATCCATAGTGTTAGAGCTTGTAAGCTTTTGGCGGTCGAACACATAACCCTCAAACAGCGTTTTATCGTCTGCAGCAAGCGTCACGCCCGCGCCAAGCGGGATCTCCGCTACCGGGATGTTAGTATCGACCGGCGATACCAGTACACCAAACGACAATGTCCTGCCGCACTGCGATATGTCGCCGGCCCAGTTGATTTGCGGGGCCAGCTGTGTAATATCCGCCACTCCGCCAGCGGCCGCCACCGAAAGCGCCAGCCTCACCGTCAAGCCCCCTTCAACAGTGCTTTATCCGGGATGTATAACGTGTTGCCCGTATAGATGAGGTTAGCGTTTTTTATGCCGTTATACTGCGCTAATGCGTAGCATAGCGTAGGCTCTCCATAAAACTTGCGGCATATCGCCCAGAGTGTGTCGCCCCTGACTATGACATAAGTTTGCGCCACGGGCTGCGGCGCCGCCTCCTCCGGCCTTTGTGCGTTGCCGGTCCACTCTTGTTTTTGCGTGCGCTCGACGGCGACATACTTGTACCGCTTTTGGGAGATCGTAGCGTACACATCGCCGGAGCCGTCCCGCTCGCCATAGTCGATGTCATATATGAGCACCGGTACATTTACCGGCGTTTCTGTGACTATATAGCGGAGCACTGTCCTGGACTCGATCCACCTCTCTATCCGCGCAATATGCTCGTACGGATCCATGACCGGCGCAACAGCAAAAGGGTATTGCCTACGCAGCGACGGGAACATGCACTGTATTTTTTTGTCAGCGAGCGTACCGTAGCCGCCGATTATGACATCGCCCAGCGTATGTATATTTATCGTTTCGACTCTTATTCCGCTGCTATTGGTAAAATCCGGGGGCGTGACCGGCAGCACGAGCTCGGTACCGGCCTGCGAATCCTTATAGATGATTTTTATGGCGTCCGCCCCCTCCCTAAACCGCTAGCATTCGCGCCTGCGCCAGCCTTTGCGCGAGCGCAGCTGCGATCTTGTCTATGTCCGCATCTTCGCGGACCGTAAGCCCGTATATAGATATCGCGATCGGCTGCGCCCCCGAAGCGTCCCGGTTACGCGCTTCCCTGGCTGTTCGCACTTCTTCCCCTTCGTGGAGCAGCGCCAGATAGTTGTCGCGTGGTACCCGCGACAGGCCGGCAGCGTGCCCAGGCAAGAGGTCGATATCGAACCCGGGCATCTGCGGCATCTGATATATGACCGCGCCGTCCAGCGGGCCAAAGACAACAGCCGACTTGAGCCCGAGAGAGAATTGTTCGCCCATTTGGTACCCTGCGTCATAGTATGCATCATTGAGCGCCGAATCATTTTTTATACGGTTAGCCAGGTCGAGCTGCGTGGATAGCTGCATCTGGAAGCCTTCGCTCGCGTGGAACTCGTTGGTTGCGATGGCCTGGGCTTCCGCTAGAAGCGCGCCCATTTCCGCGCCCGCTTCTTTTGTCCCGTCTTTACTTAGTTCCGCGTATTCCCCCGCAAGCGCTCTTAACCTATCCTCCGCGTCCGTGCCTTTGAGCGTCGTCGGGACTGCGCCGGTCATGACGGCCGTCATCGCGTCGCGCTGCATCTGTTCCTGAAGATTATCCAGCGACGCCTGCCAGGCCCCTATCATCGCATAAGCGTTTTGCAGCTGCTCCCCGCTGTCGCCGGAGAGCCATGTTATTTGATCGCGCAGGCCTTGCGACCGCTCGCGGTTGTACCCCTCCCCTATGGCATTGTCGATCTCGGCCATCGCGTCGCCGAGCGTCTCGGTTAGCCCCGCGAATGTTTCGGCCTGCTTTGCCATCCCCCCGGCTCCGGCTGCGCCCATGTAGTCGGCAATGGCTTTTGCCGCCTCCGCGCCGGGGACAAGCCCCTGGCTGACCATTTCTATGACCTCTTCTTTGGTTTTGCCACCGGCCTCCGCCAGGTACCCCCAAACATCTATGCCCCTGTCTAGCAACGGCTGCAGGTATCTGACTGTCGCCTTCCCACTGATCTCCATCCGTCCCAGCGAGACGGCGATAGCGTTCATATCGGCTGTCGACATGCCGAGCGTGGCTCCCGTGTCCCCGATCTTTGTCAGCAGCGGTATTATCTCATTTTGCTTATACCCGTATGCAAGCAAGGTCTTGCTGATATCGGTCAGCGCGCCATAGTCAAACGGCGTGACGGCGGCAAAATCCACCATATCCGACAAAAACCGCTCTGCGTTCGGTTCGCCGCCAAGCAACGTGGTAAATGATATGCGGTCCTGCTCCCGCGACGCCGCTATGCCCGTGCCTCGCTGGCGCGCGGCGGTCTGAGTTTGGGTGACTTCGTCGTACAGCGCCTGGTAGTACTCCTTAAATCCCTCGTCTTTTGTCTCAAAAACTTTGCGCGACCCCTCGAACAGTCCTACGACGCCACCGAGCACAGCCCCGATCGCCGTGCCTATGCCGGGCGCTATAGCGGTGCCGATCGCGGCGCCCATGACCCCCGATGAGAGCGCGCTGTCAAAATATGTACCGGCCTCGCGTCCGTATGCGCTGCCGACATATGTTCCAGCCATATGGCTGATCAGGTTCCCGACCATTGCCGCCGCGCCTGCGCCGGCCAAAGAGGAAAGCGTCCCGGCCTGGTTGGCTGCCGCCCCGCCGGGAGGGCCGCCGGCTTGGTTGTCCAGCTTGCTGCCGGTGTCGTTGAGGGCCTTCAGATCCCGCTCCGCCTGTTTTGCTGCTGCGGAAACGTTGCTCAGCTGGTTTGCGACACGGTCCTGGTCAAAGTGCGCCTCCTGCAGCCGCAAGAGGGCCTTTTCGTAGTCCGCCGAGCCCTCTTCTGCGGACTTGAATGCTTTTCGGGCTTCGCTGAGATTGTTTTTTGCGATATCACTATCGACTTTCAGGCTGTACTTTTTGTTGTTCAGCTCGTCGAGCCGCTTTTTCGTGTCTTCGACGTCTTTACGAAACGCCTGGTTGGCAGAGCGCATGGACGCGACGGCAGGCGAAAAATTGTCCTTTGCGCTTATTGCTATACTTGTAGCTTCGCCCACACCCTCACCCCAAATCCAAGCCCTCTAAGTAATCGTCGAACATGGCGCGGATAACGATTTTCTCCCCCTCCGGGAGGTTGTAGTAGCCCCCTGGCAAAACCCCGTGTTTGACCAGGAGAAACTGCATTATTAGAGCATCTGTGTCTCTCTCTAATTTTTTTTTACCTCGGCCGTTACGTCGGTCCGGTAGCCGCTCAGCTTTTCGATGCGGATGGCGAGCTCATCGATCTCGCCGGGCAGCAGCAGCAGCTTCACAAGCTCGGCCGGAGTCGGTGCGCCGTGCTTGTCAAGCAACTGCTGGTTTTTCCAGTCGGGCAATACGGTTCCCGCGAGCACTATCTTCAGGTTTTGCTCCGCATCGTCGGCTCTGCGTATCTCCAACACGCGGCTATACCCCAGGGCCCGGAGCGTAAACACGACTTTCGAACCCAGTTCCTTGGTAAGGCGCTTGATTTCGTAATCTTTTTCCGGCAGCTTCGACGGCGAAGCATTAAGCAGCAGATCCATAACGTCCATGATCAGGCTCCGATCCTGTCAAGCCAGACGGGTTTGCTCGCAAAGGTCAACGGGCATTCGACCATGCCTTTTTTTGCAGCCTCCCAGTCTGCGAGTGTAACGTCGTCGAACGAGACGTTTGACACCGAGACACGTTCCGCGCCATACGCGTCGGGATCTTTAAGCTTTGACACGATCACAAAGCGCTTGTCGTGCCCATTGACAATGTTATCGCCGACAGCTATAGGCATCCTAGAGTTAACCTTGTGCAGCTTGACCGTCCCTGTGCCTTTCACGGACGTCACTTTTGTGTCGACGAACATGTTTCCACAAACCGGGACGTCTTCTTTATTAAATGACATTTTTAGCTGGAGCCCGTAGCATTCGCCGACCTGCTCGCCGTTGAGCCATAACTCGCCAAAAGTGCCGTTTATAACCCTTGTAGTTTTATCCACTGCTTGCCTCCTTAGACCCTGATCCTGAGGATCACATTTTCGACGGCGTCGAGTATCGAGACGCTCGCCAAAAGGAAAACCTCCGAACCTGTGTTTGCTTCTTTGATGTCCTGTTCGGACATCGCGCCTATGTCGGCGCCATGTGCTACCAGGTAAGCTTCCTGGGCCTCGAGGTCGATCCAGACGCTGTTGTGCCCGGGGTTGAGCAGCCCTTCCCGTTCCAGCGCAAGAAAATAATCGTTGATCGAGGACAGGATCAGGCACTTGTTGTCATAACTGTTTGCGTAACGCCCGATGTAGGTGTCGCGCAGCGCCGCCCTTATGTCGTCGTTTATCATGTCCATGATCTCGACGATCTTGATTTTTTTGAAAGAGTCGTTTTTTGTCTTGTCTCCTACGATGTTAAAGAAACTGTTTACCCCGCGCCCGACTTTTACCCGCGCGCCGTCGCCGATCAGGATGAACTCGCCCCTGTCGACGGCTGCGTCCATGTCCTCTTTGGTCATGGGCGCGACGCCGGACACCTCCGGCAGCGGTGCGTATGTGCATGATATGCTGGGCGGCGTGCCGGCGACCAACCCGGCTATACGGGAGCAGTACTCCGCGGCGCCGTATATCTCGTGCCCTACGGATATCCCCTCGTTTGTGTAGTTTATGACGGCGAAGTCGTCCACCGGGGCGTGCGGCAGCACCGCTTTCGGGGTCGCACCCGCCGCGCGCATGTCTTTCACCCACGCCACGATCTCCGAGATCTCACCGGCGCTGATCTCCGGAGGCCCGGCCAGATAGCTTATGGACTGCGAGGCCATGTACGTGAGCGCTTCGGCGAAGTCCGGCGCATCGTCGGGCAGCACGTATACGACTACCTTGGAGGGCGCGGCGACGTACCCCAAAAACGCCCGGCGGATATACTCCAAGTTTATTTCGCCCAGCGCCGGCAGCTTTTCGTGAAACTGGGACGCCCTTGTCAGCACGCACGCGCCGTTATCTTCGGAGTCGCGCAGTATAAGCCCTACAGTCCCCCGCGCGAGGCGCTGCACTGCCGTGTTCGAGAGCGCTTCAAAAGTTATGGTAATATTTGGTAAGCCCATGCTCATTCCTCCAGTACGGTGTTAATATTCACCGTTTCTATGATCGGATCTGTCACACTTACGGCTACCCGATCGTCGAAAAAATCAAATTCCAATTCAACAATGCTTTCTGTGAAATCCGTTGTGCCATAAACGTCTGTGATCGCAAGGCATCTGTCGCCTACGGCAAGGTACCCGTTGGAGAAAATGTTTAAAACATTGTTCATCCGCTCGTTTATTCCATCTACGTCAGAGTTGTAGTGACCATCGATCGGCGCGTATATAGTAACTGTTAAAATGGCTATAACGTTAACAGTTGCGAAATTCGCTGCTGTTTTTTTAAAAACTGGCAGTTCGATCAAAAACGACGGCCTGAAAAAATCCTTTGGCAGGAGGTTTATGTACATGCTGCTTTCGGGGTATTTCGCTACCAGGAGCTCGTTTACCGCGTTTATTATGTCGTTCGGCGCGACCATCTAGTCACCCAGCCTTTCCGCGACTCCGTCGGCGTACCTGTTGGCCGCCTCGACGGCTGCTGCCTGTGCCTGCCCCCTTGACCGCTCGTAGAACAAAAAAGCCCTTGCGTAGCCTTTTTGCGCCCTACTTTTGCGCGGCCTTTTTGCGTTGCCCGACGGGCTGCGTGCTTTATGCCCGGACTCCAGGTAGTTTGTGATCGCCCCCGGGTTCCTCCCGCGTTCGCCCCCCGCCACTGCGCGGACGGCTGCGTAGCCGCCTCCCGAGCCTATAAATTTTTCTTGCCAGCTTTTTATCTTACCGTTACGGTCATTTATGCCGGACCGGCCTACCTCAATGCGTACCAGCCCCCTGATCGCTGTCCCGGCCTCTTCGTGCATCTGCCTACGCATCTGCGGGATCTCCCGGAGCGCGTCCGCGAAACGCAGGTCAAGTTCGTCGAGCCCGCTGACGTCTACGCTTTGCATTAGTTGTCCGCCCTCCGTAAGATCTCGTACTCGTTTTTATACGGGTCGAGCACGTGCGGTATCACCATTTCGTACTCCGCCCCCCCGATCGTTATAAGCTCGCCTGTCTGTATCTCAATGACCTTCGGGGTAACAAGGACGAACCGGCCTTCGGAGTAAGACATAGGTTCCTGCTGTTCTTGCTTCAGGTATTTTTCGGTGAGGTAGCCGGGGAATATCAACGGCGGAAGCTTTTCGATCACCGGGCGGTTTTTATCGTCTGTGAGAGTTTTTGTGCGAGTTACCGTACATTTGCTCGGCCAGATAAAAGCGGTCGAGAGTATGTTATAACCCGGCGTCTCCCGGTTTATGTCTGTGATAAAGTAATGCCCTGTCCCAGGCGGCGCCTTCGCAATCGCGTTGTGCAGAGACAGATCCGGATCGTTGTGGATCGTGAATTTTACAGACCGCGCAGTGATCCCGTACTTTGAAAACATGCTGTTTGCGGCTACCTGTTCTTTTTTTGCCCAGGCGTTTTTTTTCACGCGCCACTCGAACGCATTGCCGCCCATGTCGGCGAGTTGCAGGATTTGTATCCTACAATCGAATTCTCCGGCATTCATCATGTCACCGGCCCTCCGGGTAGCAGGTTGTGGTCGTGCAGGGAAATGAAGCTTTCGGCGACTTTGTTGACCGCGCCACCGCTTATTTGCGCCCCCGGGTTATATATCATGTCCGATGTAAACGCGATCGCAGGGAAAATGAGATCCGCCCTTTTGTCCGCTTCTTCGAGGTTAAGCCCGGTGATCCCCAGCACTGCGGCAACTGCGGCGTCCCAGGCCGTCGCCAGGCGCACGTCGGCCGCTTCCACATGGCACCATTGCGCAAGGTGTTCCATTGTCATTTCGCTGAGCTTCATGTCGGGCTTCTCCCTACTTTTTTTTAGCCGGCGTGGCCTTTTCCGCCGACACGACCGCTGCTTCCAGATCTTCATTCACAGCAAGCATGGCCGGTTCCGTCGGCTGCGTTTCAACGGCCACGGCATACCCCGCGTTTATAAGGTCATCCGCGATCTCTTGCCTTACATTGCGCTCTTCTCCCGTTACCATCGTTACCAGGCCGGTAAAGCTCTTTAGTGCTTTGATCCTCATAATGTCCCTCCATATCCGGGCCGGCCGGAAGGTCTTACCGGCTGCCCGCGCGCGGATCCCGCGCTTATTGTTTCATTTCAAGTGCGGCTATCTTCTGCGGCTCGACGATTCGGCTGTCGAACTCGACGTAGCCGACCACGCCGATAGCGTGCTGCGTCGCATATTTTTCGAGCAGGATCTGAAGTTCGATGCCCTGTGCCAGTTTGGCGTACAGCCCGGACATGTCCCCGTACGCGATGACTTTCATTTCGGCTGCGATCTGCGGCATGCTCTCGGTGATATACACGGCCTTACCGAGTAGCGACCAGCCGAACGCCGTGGTAAGGTCCTTGTTGAGCAAGTTGTCCCCGTTGGCGTCCTTGAGCTTACGGAGCGCCTTCAGAGTATTCTTGTGCATGAGCCATACTGCATTTTTCTGGTACTGCTGCACTATTTCCATCTGGAGATCTATCAGTTCATCGGCTGTCAGTGCTGTCGCCGACGCTGCAATGACCGTGTTTTTTGTAGACAGCACACCGTCGTTTTTCCCGATATGCCCTTTGATCAGCTTTTCTTCCAAAAATTCTGCTATTGCCTGCGCGACTTTGCGGATGATGAAACTGAGCAAATCAAAATCCGTGCGGTTCATAAGGGATTTCGATATCTTCGAGAGGGTGCCAACGATGTAATTCTCCAATCTTACCGTCGAGAATTTTCCGGTTGACTCGGTAAGCTCTTGCATATCTTCGACGAATGACGCGGATACTTTTGTCTCGCTTTCGTCATAGACCGGGAATATGAGGTCCCCTCCTACGTTATATACCGTAGCCAGCGAGTATATCGGCGACAGCTCCTTGACCGTCTCGATGATCTTGTTGGCGATATGCGCCGGGATGACCCCGCCGTTTTGCCCGATGTCGAGCGCCCGCACATCGCCGCGGGCATAGGCCAGGAAATTCTTTTCGGCGATAGTTCGCTGTTCCTGGTCGGGCGGATCGCCTCCGCCGCCGTTTTTCTGTTCGAGCTCCTCGCGCGTCTCGATGGCTGCGATTTGGACGTCCAGCGCCCTTATCTCCGTTTCGAGTTTTTTGAATTCGCTGTCTTCTTCATCCGTAAACGACCTGATTTCTTCCTCATCTTCGCAAGCTTTTAAGATCTCATCCAGCTTGTCCATGAGCGTGTTGCGTTTTTCGCGCAGTTTCTTTAGGTTCATCTTCTTATATCTCCTTTTCAGGTGTTTTTTCTGTTTACTTCCTGCTTGACAATCTCAGCCGGCGCGCTGTGGCGAGCGCGAGTGTCGTCCTTCCGTCCGGCGCGCTTGTCGTCGGCGGATCCGGTTCCGTTACCACGTACTCCGGCTTATCGTACGACGCCCTGTATTCATTGAGCGTTTCCCCGTCGTCCCGCACCTCCAGCGAGGTCGCTGGGTATGCGGGCACTTTTGACATGTCCACGATCGAAACTTCCCGTAGTTCGAACCCTTCCAGGAACCTGCGCGGCGGCCCGCCTTCCTGTTCTTCCCAGCGGTCTTTCGCGTTGCCGAAGCCGAACGACCAACCACGAAGCTCTTTTGCCCGCGCTTTTATTATGATTTCCGGGTCTGTCACCGTCGCTTTTGCCCGAAGGCCAATGCTATCCTCAACGAGCTCGAGCTCGCCGGTGGCCGTGCCACCAAGCGCCCTTTGATGGTTGAGCATTAGCCCAACCGGCTTGCCTCCGCTCAGGGCCTCCCCGAACGCGCCGGGCACGACCTGTTCCACGAAATCCCCGCGCCTGTCCGGTATGACGCGGCTGTCCCGGCCGACCGCATTGACATAACCGTCCAGCAGCACCCTGTCCGACCTTACCTCTACCCTCAATGCTCTCGCCTCCCTGTTTTTTCCAAGTCCCATTTTTATCCAGTGTTTTCGCCCCCGCCGGACGGGCTTTCTATTTTGACAGTCATGCCGGTGTTCGGGACAAAAACGATTTTTTCTATCGGGTCGTACAGGACGTCTTGCAGCCCCAGCTTGATAAATGTCAAGCCCAGCGGCGGCAGGTCCTCCTGTCGGCGCGCTTCATCGATCTGGAGCACGTTCGATTCGATCCCGGCTTTGTATGCCTGGTACCGCTTTTCCACAGATCCCCGTAATAGTTCTTTTGTGTCAAATTTTAAATAATACTCGCTTTTTTCCGTTTCTAGCAAGAGGTCGTGGTTTAGCGCGGCCTCGATCGCCGCCAGAACGGGCAGCACTGCTGTTTTTATCGAGGCTGCATAGTCTTCTTCGGAAACGCTTTCGCCCAGTACGGAGGGGCAGACCCCAAAAAGGCCGCATATCGAGGATTTTATCGTTTGTGCCCGCTGGTTGATCTGCATTTGTTCCGGCGTCGCTGACGTTTCCTTGAAATCAACTCCCGCGTTCAGGATCATCGCAGCGATGCTGTCCTCACTGTTAAAGCGTTTCCATCTTTCTTCCAGTGCGTCGAGCGCCTTATCGTCGAGTTTCTTTTCGACTTTTAGATATCCCCGCCGGTTGCCGCCTGTCTTTGCGAGCACGTTTTCCAGCTTGAGCGTGTTGTACGCCACCGCCAACGGCAGCCAGTTTTCAGCAAGGATCCCAGTCCCGCGGACACCGTCGGCGGATTTCCGTGTAGCTTTTAGAAACTCAAAGCTGTGATACCGCACGCCGCCCACCATGATCCCGCAGCTTTTGTAGATCGGGTCTGTGCCGGGCAGAAATGATAAATGCTGGCGCGCGACATAGTGCAGGCCGGTAACAGTGTTCCTTCGGCGCTTGATATACGCATACCCGCCACCTTCGATCAGCAGGTCGGCAGTTAGAGCCTGCTTGAGCTGATAGCCGCTCATAAGGTCGCCCGTGCTGCCGTTGAGCCGCTGAGGGCGCGGGTCGTCGACGATCTCCTCGACCTCCCCTTTTACGCAACGGTACAGCTTGACTGGCAGCCCTGCGACAGTCCCGGTTATGAAGTTGATGCAGCCCGCAAACCCAGGGATATTCAGCGCCTGCTCACGAGTTATGGGTTCCTGGCGGAGCAGCAGCATGAGCAGCGGATCCATTGTGTCCAGCGCCCTTTTTTCCAACAGCCAGTCGGCTATCCTACTTCTAAGGCTCATTTCGCCCCCTACCTCAATACGGCCCAGTCGTCCGGCTCTGAAAATATCACGTCCTGCTGGAGCAGGTAGACCGCGTTGATCAGCGCCGCGACCATGTCGACCTTGCCCCTTGACCTTTTTTTTGACACGTACTGGTTCAGGTTCGTGTCACGCACGCAGCGCGCGTTTTGGAAGTTTATTTCAAGCAGCGGGTTTATATCGTATATAAACCGCTGACAAAGTATCTGCTCTTTGAGTAGTTTCGTCGGCGGGTGCAGCGTGTCGCTGTGCTGCCGTATAACGACTGTCTCATAGCCGTTCCGTTCCCAGCGTTGCGCCGAAGACATCGCGTTGAACCTGTCGTAACCTATCCCGACTACTTCGACGCCGAACTCATCTTCGATCCCGAGTACATAGTCCTCTATAACGCCGTAAGCTACCGTAAGCTCCCCGCAGGCTACGCAAAATCCATCTTCGCACAGTTCCCGATAGCCGATCCGCTCTTCCTCGCTTTTTTCTTCCAGGCGGCCTTCGGGGATGAATGCCAACACGCGGGCCAGTATCGTCCCCTCCTCTTCCGCTACCATCGAGATAGAGCAGTTGTCGGTGGTGATCGCCAGGTCGCCGCCCAGCCATACCCTGCGGCCCGACCAGTCTATGGGCGTTTTTGCCCTGCACCGCTGTAAATCGTCCGCCGCGACGAATGTCTCTGTACCGATGCCCTGATAGATGATATTACAGTGTTTTGTGACAAAGTATTCGCGTTTCTTAGGCCGCGCTACCGCCGCCCGCCGCTTCTTTTTTAAGTCAGCCATTACTTCCGGGAGATCGACCGCGAGGGGGTTTGCATGTTCGAGGACCCGGTCTTTTGTCATCCAGCCTTTTGTGTCGTCCGGTTCAAACAGCAGTGCAAAGACCGTGTCGTCCGGGTAAGTGCCGTCCAGAGATTTTTTAGCCGCATCGACTTCGTCTTCGAACGGGTTGTCGATCGTCGGGTATTTCGTCGATATGATGCACCCGAGCTTGTTTAGTATCGTCAGCTGGCCGCCGCGCATCGCTTCGACCGCGTAGTTGTTTGGGAGCGCGCCGACTTCGTCGGCGACGAACACGTTTGGGAGCTTGCCTTCGAGTTTTGAACTCGAGTAGTTGAGGGGAAAGAACTGGCTTGACGTCAGTAAGCACAGGAGGTCGTCGCGCCGGAGCTTAAAGTGGTTTTTGAGGTCCGGGCTTGCGGCGATGATCCCACGCAGCGCCGACTGGATCTCTCGCGAGAGGCTTCCGTCAGGCGCGACTGAATAAAACTGCGAATACTCCGGCTCGGTCAAGAGCAACAAAATGAATACGATCGCAACCAGGAACGTCTTGCCGTTTTTCTTCGCGATCTCCAGTATCGCCGTTTCGTACCTGCGCTTGTCCGGGTTGTCGCGGTGTACCACGCATAGGACAGCGATCAAAAAGAGCCACTGGAACCCACTCAGGCAATCGTATATTATCTGGCCGCGCCTCAGCCCCTTATGCATCCTCATGAGCTTGAGGATCCCATCTACAAGCGCTACCCTACCCGGGTCGACAAAGTAGCGTTTGTCCTTGCCGGCGGCGATCCGCTTGAATGCCCTGCACTGGAGCTTGACATACTTCGGCGCCGGTATGCGCCTGGAGCTTGCGCCGACAGCGTACCTATATGCGGGATGGCCCTGGCCCTGGTCCATGCCCTATCCCTTTCCCGCCAGCAGCCTTTTCAGGGGATCTTGCTCCGCTTCTCTCCGGGCAAGGCTCAGCGTCCCGATCTTAGCCCTTGCCTGGGGGCTGAGCGACAGCTCGTTGCACCCCCGCCAAAAATCCTTGATATATGAGTTCCGGGCAAAAATCAGGTCCTTGCCGTAAGCCTCGCTCGGATCCATGTCGTTGATCTGCTGCTCGAGGCTGTACACCCGCTCTACCGCCACAGCGAATGCGGTAAGCACAAAGACGTCGATGTTCCCCAGGATCTTGCTCCCGGACATTTCCTCGATCACAAATTCGAACGCCGCCCGTTGCCCGTCGTTGAACCAGTCGGGGGGCTCGATCTTGTCGTCGGCGCCGCGCAGTTCGCGCTCCGCGGTTTTGCGTTCGTCAAGTTCGTCCTTCGGTGTATGCCCATCGAGCGTATCCGCTGCCTTAGCCGGCCTTGCCATTACTCTCAGCCTCCCAAGCTTGTATCTATCACGCGCACGCGCGCACATCCGTAGGCGCGAACGCATTTCCGGAATTTTTTGTGTATGTCGGGGCAGTGTGGGTGTAGGCACATTGACCATTGCCCGAGTCAAAGGGTAGGGGGGGGTATGCCTTGCTTTACACATTTTGCGAGGGTATACCGGGAGAGGGTACCATCGTCCGCCTGGCGGTGGTGCTCCTCGCAGAGGGTTATGAGGTTGCTGCTGTACAGCCT
>Ga0123353_10006409_pt1 | contig 15660 bp, 24 predicted proteins | sample TergutLab28metaG_3_FD_92763 | JGI IMG/M metagenome (GOLD analysis project Ga0123353, IMG submission 92763) | Labiotermes labralis P3 segment gut microbial communities from Petit-Saut dam, French Guiana - Lab288 P3 | ecosystem: Host-associated > Arthropoda: Insects > Digestive system > Gut ... | reverse complement strand
CCCCGAGGAGTTCGTCATGAACAAATTCTTCACCGCAATTTGCCTTCTCACTGTCATCGCTGGTTTCGTAGGTATGGCTCGCATCCAACCGGATACAGCCGAACTGTTGAAACAAGCCGACAGCCTCTATCGCCAAAGCCAGACGGCCGAAGCGATCGAGATTTGCAACCACATCATCAAGCTCGACCCGAAAATGGTCGAAGCCTATCTGATGCGGTCGAATTGTCATAGGTATCTCGGAGCCTACGACAAATCTCTATTCGATTGCGGAAAAGCAATCGAATTGAATCCCGAGTGTGCAAGAGCCTACGACCAACGGGCTGTTGTTTACAGAGAATTAGCCGATGCCGACGTGGCAAAGGTGCGAGAGTTGTGTCACGTTAAATAGTGTTCGTTGTCAGTTTCGTCCTGGAGCCCTATGGGAGTCTCAGGATGTCGGTAGTCTAACCCTTCGCGACCGCTTCGGCGGTTGAGTTGTGGATGCTATCGACATCCTAAGACTTCCATAGGGCTCTGGGACTTGTTATTATTTATGGCTGTGTTGCTAAACTTTTAACTATTAGCTATCGGAGGAGACGACTGTGGCATTTACCGTAGTCAAAAGCGCGTCGACGTTTGACGAAAACCTTACTTTCGGAACCGTCGTCGTCAGTTGCGACGAGAAAAATCACTCGGCCGCCATCGAGATGTTGCGGGGACCCGAACCGCGGAAGATGGCTCTCGCGTATGCGAGGACGAAGAAGGTCAACGATCCCAGCATCAACGACAACATCTCGCACCCGTACCCCGTCAATAAGGAAGGTTTGCTGCTGAGTGAGGTCACGGACAAGGACGGCAAGCCGTTGCCACCTACGCACCCTCGCAGGCAGCCCGCGGAATACCGCGTGGACGTACCAATCGCAGGCAGACTCGTATGACCCAAGACCCAACATGGTCTGAGATACTCTCGACTTTGACGTTTTTCGACAAGGACAAACTGAAACGGTTCGTCCGATCGCAGTTGTCGGAGGACTGGGACAGCCCGGCCCCGATCGCGAGTGCTTTACGAGTCATATTGGCTGACTGGTTAAGCCAGTTCGCGTATTTCGACGATTACCAACGACAGGCGATCGACGCGATCGCTAAAGTTCCGTTGTCGGGACTTGCGGAAGATATAGCGACTGAAAACTCGCCGTTCTTCCAGTTGTTCATCGCCGATCACAGGTACGTCGGATGTACTCACCGGCAGATGCTTTACGACTTGCAGGAAGCCAAAGACATCGAAGAACTACCGCAATTCGCGGTAACGTTTTTCATGTGCGATATGGTTGCTGCGATCATACATACGTGGGATAAGATCGAAATGCGCAGGAGGAGCCATGGAAGGCATGGAGAAACAGGCGGCCAAAACGCTTCTGCAAGCTGCGGCAGCGGGCAACCAGATAGCTCCCAGGGCGATCGCCAGGGGGTTATTCCTGACTGAGGAAACCTATGCGACGGTACTCCTTACGATGTTGTTCGATACCTACCCGGAAAGCGACGACGAGGGGCACGTCGCTTTTTTGAAGTGGCACCCGGAAACGCTCAAGCTTCAAATCGAACACGATTTCGCTTTGAAGAAGCTGCCGAAGCTGACGTTCGATAAGATCATGGCGGCCATCGCCATACTGTCGACGAATGACTTTTATAAGAACGTTCGCAAGTTCAACGAGCTTTGCAACGTACTTAGCGGCAACGAATACGACCCGGACTACTGGCAGCCTGCCGATGCAGAGGATATGCTTTGGGGGATAACGGAAGCCCTGATACTATATCCGCCAGACGATACGGACGCCACAGAGTTCACCCCGGAGATACGCGGGTTCATTAGTAAGATACTGGATAACGAAGGAATCGTTCGACCGCCGGACATCCTGCGGTTGGGAGTCAATCCGAAAGCTTCGAGCCATATCGACGAGAACTTCAACGACGACCCGGATATGTACGGGGCGATCTGGAAGGTTCAACAAGAGAAAAGCGACGATATGGTCGACGTGCTGAAAAAGGACTTGATGGAAATGGTTCGACAGTTTCAAATATTGCCGTTGAGAAACGGCAGTACGGAATCTGTCGTAAAGCAGATCACGATGTTGGCTAGCGGAATGCAGCCGCAGGAATAACTGAAACTTGAAGGAGTTACTATGTCTACCTGTACCATGCCTTGTGCTTATGACGGTTGCGGAACCGAATACGATGACGACCTGACGAACAGCCAGGCTGGAATCGCGTACAACACGCTCGAAGACTCGCTCGAAGCAGCCGACGAGGCCCGTACCGTCTACCCGGTGACGTTCGACGTCAGCGGACGTCCCCTGGCTATGAACGGAATCTCTATGTTGTCCGGCCGAATCCCCGTTTCCGCAGAACTCGATCCCGACGAGGAAGAAGATGACGACGACTGGGACGAAGACGACGACTTCGACGAAGAGGACGACGACTTCGACGAAGAGGACGAGGACGACGACTTCGACGAAGAGGACGACGACTTCGACGAAGAGGACGACTGGGACGACGACTGGGAAGATGAAGACGATGATGAAGACGATGATGAAGACGACGATTGGGAAGACGATGACGAGGGCGAATAGCACTCGATAATACGATGTACCACTATTGCTGTAAGGCACGGACGCTTTCGTCCGTGCCTGTTTTGTTTCAAAAGCGATTTTGAAAGGCCAAGATATGAGTCACGTAACTAATTTTTCCGGTATGCTGATCGCGAAGCATCGCATCAGTTGCCTCAATGACACAATCGTCACGTTTTGCCCCCAGTTGGAACTCGTTAAAGGCAATCACTACCGAACCTGGGCCGACGATCACGGCGGTAAGCTTTACGGCGACTATCCGTTGCCGGCCGGTATGACCGAGGCGATGATCGGCAACAACGCCGAATACATCATCCGTGTCAAACCAGAAGTGAATGCCGAGAAGTATAACTCTGCTGCGTATGAGATCGGCGTTGTGCCTATGGACTACGAACGAGACAATCAGGGCAACGTCATCGTCGACGCGCAGGGAAACCCGAAATCCGTGTACTACCGACCGGACAGCCAGTTCTACGGCCTGTGCTGCGACCAGTTCTTGCAGGGCTGCGGAATCCTGGAATGCGAAGGCGTCGGCAAGTACCGCGAAGAGAAGGGCAAGCCGGTCGCATTCGATCAGTTGTACATGGAGTACCAGGTAATGCTGAACCAGCAAGTCGCCAAAGAGAACGGCGATGCTTTCAGTTGGGAACGTCAGAAAGACGGATCGTTTATCTCTCTCACATCGCCGAACCCATTGCGGGTCGCCATAGGAGCCTAACATGCAAGTTATCACAAACTATTTTCCGGGCGGAAAAGTTCAGGATCGAGTTGAAGGTGCTTTTGGCTCGCAATGTATCGCGGCAACCGCTCCCTACGATAAGGAACGAACCGTACCAGTCAGTCGTATCAAGACAGCCGAGTTCGATCTCTCGCAGCCTGTCGTCGAACAGCAGAAAGCTGAACAATGAACGTCGAAGAAAACTCTTTGGACGCCCAGATCAAAGCCGCGGTCAATTGCCGCCAACTGGGTATCTGTATCCGGTCGCACGAACCGGACGAAGCCATAAGTCGTCTGCTGGGTCTATCCGGCCGGTTGTCGGACGACGAGGAGACGCGGACCAAGCTCAAGTGGGACGTCATCCTCTGGAACTGCGTCGACGGTCCGATACAAATCGACGGCAAGCCGTATCAGATGCCACAGTCGTCGAACGCTCAACAGTTTCCCGGACAATCGAATCGCGTACCTTTGGCAACCTTTGCCGAGCATATTCGCGACTTGGCGTCGCACCGGGACAGGGTCATCGAAGAAGCTATCGATAACAACCCGAATCTTGAGTTCAAAGACCTACCGATTGACTTCAAAGACTTGCGTAATCGGGTCTTCGTCATCCAGCAGGCCGATCGCGAGATCGCTATGGGCAGCGTGGTCAACAAGGAATTGCTGATGACGCTGCAACTGCTCCTTACGAAAAACAAAGGGGCGAATCACTACGTCGTACTGCTTTGCACGCCAGACGTGACGTTGCCGCCGGAGATTCGAGAACTGTTCTGGGTTATCGATCACGAACTCCCGCAGTGCGAACTGCGAAAGGAACTCGTGAACCAGATCGTCGAAGCCAATTCGTGCAAAAATGCCGACGAGTCTTTCGTATCGTCGGTAGCGGACGCGACAGGCGGACTGACCAGTGGCCAGATCGAAGCTGTTCTGTCTCGAAGTCTGTCGCGTAACGGTAAAATCGATCTCAATTTCGTCGGTCGCCTCAAGGCCGAAGTGCTCGATAAAGAAGGACTGTTGACGTTGCATCGAGGTCGAGAGATGTTCGAGACCTATCGGGACGATCGTGGTGTTTGGGTTCCGGGCGTCGGCGGTTTGGAAGGGATCAAACGATTCTGTGTCCAAGCCATCCGTAACTCGTCGCCGCTGGCACAAGCTCGCGGTGTTTTATTGACGGGCGTCTCCGGCACCGGAAAGTCCGCACTGGCAAAAGCTCTTGGAAACGAAACAGGGCGACCGACGATCCGACTGAATCTTGGAGCTTTAATGGGTCGGTACGTCGGTGATACGGAGGCCGCAACTCGTCGAGCACTCAAGATGATCGACGCGATGAGTCCGTGTATTGTTTTCGCCGATGAGTTGGAAAAGCAAACCGGCGGAACAGGCAGTCTCGACGGCGGAGTCGGTGTCCGTATGATGGGCGAATTATTGCAGTGGTTGAACGACCACACGTCCGAGGCTTTCTTTATCGGAACCTGCAACAGTATCGATACGTTGCCCACGGAGTTCATGCGATCGGAAAGACTCGACGCCACATTTTTCTTGGATTTGCCGACTCGCTTACAGAAGAACACAATCTGGGCCATCTATTGCAATGTTTACGGCATCCCTATGACGGTCTACAACGATCGCGAACACCCTAATCCCGAGATTCCTGTCGATGTATCTTGGACGGGTGCCGAAGTCAAAACGTGCTGTCGGTTGGCCCGTTTGTTGGATGTTCCCTTACTGAAAGCAGCCGAATCGGTTATCCCGATCACGCAGACGCGGGGAGGTCAGATCGAGAGCTTGCGTAAGTGGGCCCACAATAAGTGTCTCGACGCCGAAACGGGTCTGGCCTACGTCTGGCATGAACACGAAGCGAAAGATCAACCAAAATCGCAGCTAAGAAAAGTCGTCCGTAAAGTGCGTTCCGTATAAACATACTACGGTCTGGCGAGGCACGGTGGGCTGAGCACGGCGGGTCGCGGCGATGTATGGTCGTACAGGGTTGGGCAGGGATTATTTACAAACGTCTTGTTAGTTCTACGCCAGCGGCGTCAGAACCTCTAAAGGCTTTCCGTTGAGCCAGCCTGGCGAATCAACGGTTTCTTTTTAACTAATCACATGAAAGTTACATTATGACAACGAAAACCAGAAAGCAGGACTCCAGTAACCAGATGCAACTCCCATTCGATCGGGCGGACAAACGAGTCGAACTCGTTAGCTTTTTGCGAGAGCACGCCGTCGAGATCAGCTTGGAACTCAGCTTGCCTGGGTTCACTGGGTCGGCCGTAGTCGATCAGGGCGAATCCGCCGCAATGGCCCGAGCAAGACAGCGGGAACTGGTAGCGGCGGGTAAAGCGAACGAGGACGATCTCAGACACTCCGTAAAGGCTCTCTCCAGCCGCGTCCGCATGTTCAGTTCGGACAATATCTACGTCAAACGGCTGAACGCGGCGAGGACGGCGGTTATGAGCTACCGCGATGCCCATACCTGTCCGATCGCGAACATAACGTCGTCGAAAGTCGAGATGACTGCGGAAGACGCATCGAAGATTTTCTCGAAAGACCCAGGCAAGCGACTCATCCTCGCGAAGGACTTGGACAACTTCCTCGAAAACGTCGACCGCCTCTGTAGCGACCTGCGTGCGGCCGTCAACGACTTGAACGAGCACATGGACGAGGTCATCGAGCACGATCGTTCGATGACGCCACGCCACCTGTTCGACGAGAGTCGTTATGGCGAAATCGGTCTCGATGTCCGCGGCCCGTATCCGACGGAACTCGGCTACAGCTTCCAACTTCAAGAGTTGGCGCCAGCGGCCTGCAAACGGGCCGAGGAGTTCCTGCAAGAGCGACTGTCGCATACCGTCGAGATCACCATCGGCGACCTCGCGAACAAGCTGACAGACTTCGTTCACACGATTGCCGAACAACTCAACAATCGCACCCGTCTCCGCATTCCTCGCGAGCAATGGGGCGAAGAGTGGTTCTGCCTGCACGAAGCCGAGGTCATCTCGGTTCTCGATATTGCGGACTACGATGGTGAGTCGCCCGATACCGTCACCTGCGGTAGTGGTGAAGTCGAGATGGCTGTCCAACTTCGCCGCTACATCCCGAGAGCCGGTAAAGGCGAAACGAAAGGCAAGAACGCGCCGCAGTGGTACTTCTTTAGCCGTGGGTTCTACGAAGGGATGCGTCCCTACACGTCGGACGAGAAGAAGCGATTCACCGAGTCGTCCATGCTCAACCTCGGTCAGCAGTGCCAGTCGATCCGCAACGTTGCCGAAATGCTCGGTAACTTCGGCAGCCCTCTCGTCGACGTCGCCAACCGTCTCGACGACATCATGGCGAACGTCGGCAACACTCCCGAGGCCGCGGTCGATCAGTTGCGGAACAGTTCCTACGTTCGTAACGACGTCCGACGCAGGCTGCTCGAAACCGTTGCCAATATGGAGACGATCCCCGTCGTCCAGGACAACCTACTGTACCGGCAGTTGACGACTCGCCGAAAAGTCGTCGTCAGTGAATCATGAAGCCGAGAGAACATTTGACTTCCGAGGACCTGCTGAATGTGATTATCAAAAAACTCGAACAGACGAGGATTTACGGAGAAGTCACAGAAGGCGTCCTCGAAGATGCCGACTACGTAGTCGATGACATTACGGCAGGGTTCGTACTCATCGACGGTCGCATGTACTCCATAGAAATCGAGAGATACCGTGAGCAAAACTAAACCCCTGCCTGTCTACGATGAGGATACCATCGAAGAGGGCAAAGCACACCAATTCGAGGGCGGCGTCTGGTTCGGTTACGACCCGATCAGTCGCAAGGCTCTCCGGGCCTATCACGCGAACCGCAACCCCGATAAGATCACCGACCCGCGTATCGAAGCCGGCAAGTGGTACGTGATCGTCGACGGGGCTCCCGTCGAACACAGAAAGGACTACAAGAGATGTCCGAAACCGGAAGCAACGTAACTCGTTACTTGCCGGGAGGAGAAGTGCGAAAGATAGCGGAGCCGTCCGACGTCGAGACCTTTGGCGTTAAACCCGTCAGAGCGTCTCGCGTCGAGCCGGTTCTCTGGTATCTTCGCATACCTTTCCTTCTGTTACGCAAGTGTTTTGGTGACAGCGGCGAAGTCGCCGACTGGACTCGCCGCTGGCGTTGCAGATTCCGGGTACGGACGTTGATCGCTTACCCGGAAATCTTAGGTCCATTCGATACTCGCGAGGAAGCCTTACGAGCCGAAGTCGCCTGGATTGAGAAGAATTGGATTCTAGCAAAATGACAGAAGTAGATACCATGTCCCGCAAAGAGCGAGGATACGCCGTCAGTAAAGATCAAAACTGCTGTCTAAACTGCGGATCGTTTATTCCTTTGGACAGCAACGTAAGTAATCGCATGACGCATACTGGCGGCTGCCGGTGGGACAAGGTCTGCGTCAGCATCAATTACGTCTGCAAATACCACAGCAGCGTAGACCCGCAACCGAAACCTAAGAAAGAGGGTGAGGAAGATGCTTAGCACATTCAAAGCGACACTGATGCTCGACAACGTCGAACAACGAACCTGGTTGGAAGAGCAACTGGCAAGAGACGAAGACGGAGTCTACCGCTACTTGCTGGACCATCCCGACTGCGAAACCGTAAGCAACTTCTCCCATGTGTTCGTCTCCAAGCCAGACGGTAGCGATCTGTATATGAGTGTCTATGCCGACGACGGGCAGACGGGCCGTCCCGATGTCGTCGTCGAACTCGTCGCGACGTTTCTACGCAAGTTTCGTCCCGACGGGTACTGGACGATGTCGTGGTCGACGTATCACGAGGGCGGTTATTGTGGAGGAGGCGCTGCCTTCGTCACCGCTGAAAAGGTAGAGTTCATGACGACGGCCAACTTCATTGCGACGCAGACGGAACACTTCCAGATCGATCGGAGGATCGTCGAATGAAGGTCGTATTCGGTCCGGGTGTGCCGCTTTGCGCAAAAGACGCGAAGTGCTGCGGTACGTGTGACTTCTTCTCGTACTTCTACGGTATGCAAATGTGCTCCTGCCCGAAACAGGTCAAAAGGCGAGACCGTCACGGACGCCTCGTCATCGGCGTCGACTATCACAACTGCTGTAAAAGCTACAAGCGGAAAGAAGGTATCGACGACCCGAACGTTAAATGGAGCCCGTGTGGTTGGAGCAGCACGTACTGGGTACAGCAACAGAAAGCCGAGGAAGCTTATGCCAGAGAAGCGGAAGCACAGAGAAAGTTTAACGCCGACATTCGTCGAAGAGAACGGGAAGCCGCACGTAAGCGGGCAGCCGAATACGCAAGACGGGCCGAATGGGATCGCGAAAACGATCCCTGGGGATTCTGACGAGTACCCCGACTACGACTGCGATGCTTGCGGCCTGTCCGCCGACAGCGAATGCCAGTGCGGATTTTGCGAACACTGCGGAAACAACGTTCTCGAAGAAGTCGAACTGTTTTGCGACGTCTGCGAGGAGACAGTCTGTCCAGACTGTGCCGTCGTGTGTAAAGTATGTGGTAAGAATGTTTGTCCCGGTTGTGCTGTAAAATACGACTCGGAAGACTTTATTTGCGACAACTGTCGCAGTTGTCGCGTGTTCTTTTCTTAATAGGAGACTTTGTAATGAGTAATGACCCCCTCGCCCCCACAACGTTAGAAGATATGGCCGACGCCCGCATCAACGAGATGAACGAGTACGCAAAAATCGCTATGGGTGCGATCATGCGGGACGGCGGTGCGATGGCAAGTATGGCCCCCAGCGGGAACCTGCCGAGACTCGTGGCTATGATGAGTTGGGATTTTGCGGAAGAGATGATGGACCAACGAGCCAGCCGCTACGCTAAGGTCGTTGGAATCCTCGAAAAGAACAACGAAAAAGACGAAACGGAGAACACCGATGAAGAGACTAGCACTTGACATCGTATTCTACACGGTCGCGATGCTTATGCTTGCGGCCTGCTTCTATTGCGGGTTCGAGGACACGACCGATCGCCAAGACCCTGCGAGTCAGAGCGAAACCGTCCCTCAACCGTTCGAGCATTCTACGTATACAGGAGCCGTAAAAGATGCCGCAGGACGATAGTATGATGGAAAAGGCCGTACAAGATTCGATGCGTCTCGGCTTGTCGAAAGAAGAGGCACTCCAGGGTATCGAGGAACTCAAACAGTTCATGCGAGACATGCGTGTGTTCTGTGACTGTTTCGAGGCATACATGCAACTGAATGCCGACAAACAGCAGCGAGTCCAGGAGATCGTTAAGAGTCTGGATTTGGCCCACGCGAAAGAGCACAAAGAGAAAGGCACGAATGTCTTCCCGCAGATCAGGGAGTTGTATGACATTCTCGTCGTAGGAATGCAATAACATGGATATTTTCTTTACTTTGTTAGGTAGCGGCGAGGACTACGGCGACTGCAAGTACGGGATCGTGGCTGTTACACCACAACTCGTCAAGACGGTCGCAGCACGCACGAAGGTATTTGAAGCGGCTAAAAAGAAGGATGCCAGGTTCGTCGAGCTTTGCTACTTCGCGGACGATGTCGAATGCTACGACTCGGACGCTGTCGAATACGTCCAAGGCAAGATCGCCGATCAGTCGGCCTACTGTAAGCCAGTGGCCACTTGCCGTAAAGAACGGTTGGCGTTCGACAAGGCACTTAAAAACGGACACATGGCGTTCGTCGACTGTATCGTACCGTTCAACGACTCGCTGTACCAACCGATCGCAGACGTCGAATATCAGGAAATGTACGTCAACGAAAACGGTGTCTATTGGTCCATGCGGCCGAAACACTGCGAGACGCCCGTCGAGACGTGCGTCGTATCTTTGAAGATGCTGCAAGGCTTACTGGAGAAAGGGAAAGCCAATGGCAAAGATCAACAAAGTCGGCGAAATCCTAAAAGGTAAGACCCGAGGGATGGATCAGAACATCCACCATCTTGCGATGTGGACGGAGATCACGTTCGACCGAGACGTCGACGTCGAGTATACCAGCGATACTCGTGGCATCGTAACGGTGTACTTTAACCACCACACCAGTTTCATCCGTATTGCTACGGAACTGATACCGCAGCCCGTCCCGCGAACCTGGCCTCACGAGATTCAGAGCTTCGCGAGAAACGGCCGTAGGCTTTTCTACTCCCTGTTTATAGGAGCCCCGCTGCTAAAACCAGAAGAAGCCGACGATCTTGGTCGCAGTGAGGTGTCTTGCTTGGCCGTCTTCCACTGCATGACGATCAGGGAAGTAAAGAACCTAGTATTCGAGCGGGTTCAACGGGTTAAGTTCTCGGACGAGACCCAGGAAATTCTAGCTCGCGAGGACCGACGAAATGTCAAAGTCGGATAGGTTCGAGCACGTCCGAGACCTGTTTGTCGACCGCGGTGACGCACTCGTAACCCGTCGCTTTGCAAACGGCGACGTGGTTGCGATGCTTGCCTTCGCCGGCGACACGGTCGTCGTCGGTTACAAGATTGCTGATTTTGCCAGTCGGAAACGTCACTTTATCGACATGAACAAGAAGTACCGAGCCTGTAAAGTCCGCGGCAACGTCTTGTTCTGTAAGATGACGAGGCAGCAGTATATCGACGACTGTATTTTTCTATGAAAGCGCTTTTGAACCATGAAGATATTTATCGACCCCGAGATGATCGGGAACGTTCTGAATCCAACGGCGGAAGGTAAGCTTTTTCGCGTGCAAGTGCAACGGTACGTCCCGGAGTCGGCATACGTTTTCGTACACGCCGAGAATGCCTTGAAAGCCGAGGAAGTTGCGGTAGACCTTGCGGGCAGGTGCGGAGAAAACATACCTGCCCGTGAGTGGAACTACGAGACAGAGACAGGCAACGACTACGAGATTGAGACAACCAGCGACACGCACGAGGTCGTCAGTACGCCCGAAGAGGCGAAGACTCGTGACGTGAACGAACAGTTCTTTTTCGAGTCGAAGCCATTCAAACCTAAAAATAGGTAGACAAATACGGACCGCCGGCCAGTTCCGGCGGTCCGTATCTTTATCGTTATTCGTTGCCTACGGTATAGGTGTAGGATAAGGCCGCGAGTTGCTCATCGGTCATACCGTAGGCATCCTGCGCGGCCTTGCTCATCTGCGGGGACTCCCCGGCCGCCAACATGAGCCGGTCGAGGTCTTCGGCGTCCGGTCGCGGCAGCGTGTGTGCTATCGATGCCATCTTTTCGGCGTCCACGCCGTAGGGCGTGCTCACCTGGTCCGCGAAGTCCGAACCTAGCACGGCTTCGACGTCGTCTCGCGACAGCTTTGTAAACTGGTCCGCGTGATAGACGTTGCCGGTCGTCAGGGCGCACAGGCCCTCACTGTCGGCCGCGACCTTCGATGCGAAGATCGAGAAGAGTACGTCTTCGGGTCGCTTGATCCGATCGCTGTACTGCCGTATACCTAATGCGCGGTCGGCTTTGTCGATTACGCCGGCCAACTTGACCCTGTTTTCCCGTTCCATGAAGCGTTCTGGGTTCGTCTTGACGGACTCCGCCAGCGACTCGAACTTTTCTCGGTGCCCTGCTTCCTTGAACAGGTGGGCGCGTTGAAGGATCATCTCGTAGACTTCCGTCGGATCACACAGACCGTCGCCGGCTTGCTTCATCAGTTGGTCGGTTTCGTCCGCTCCCAGATCGGCATCGAACTCGGCGGCCTTATCCAGAATCTTGTTTGCAATCGTGTTCCTGTTGCTGAATGGGAGACTTCCGCGATACTGGGCCAACCAGTCGGACGCGGCTTTGACCTCGTCGGCCGATCGCATAGGTAGGAACTTCTCGACGCTGCCGTCCTTACAGCGGTACAGATAAGCATAGGAGCTATCTGGAAGGTCTTCGCTGGCTCGTTTGTTTTCTTCCGCCTGCTTGATGATCTCTTGGTAGTGCGGCCAGATGCAGAAGTAACCCACATGACCTTCCAGACGTTGCTGGATTCTTTCTCGGTCTTTCGGTCGCAACGACGCTTTCTTTTCGTGGAAGTATACGGCCGAAGTAAACGTCGCCGCGGCCGTATGGACCGGAAACATTTTGTTGACAGGGTCGGCGTAGGCTGTCGTAGCTGGATCGCCGTTTAGCATGTTGTTCATATCCGCCTTCTTCACGAAATCCGGGAAGGCGTATAATTGCAAAAGTCGCGCGAACTCTTCGCGACTTACATCCATGGTCGGGTCTAATACAGTAACGGACGACATATTCTATGACTCCTGCAAATTCTTTGAGCGACCCGGCGACTTGGCCCGAGGTTGCCCGAGTTTTGAAACTTCCCGCAGCAAACGATGCGTTGCCGCTCCAGACCGAATGCCCGCTCTGCGGCGGCCGCCTTTCAGTCCATCAGGATAGCATATACCGGGGAGACTGGCACTATTGCTTTGACTGCAAACACCGGGGCGACATGCTGTCTTTAGCGGCCGCTGTGTGGAAGACGACCGCACACGATGCCATAAAAAGGCTGCACCTGGAAGGGATAAAGTTCTCGAAGGACAGCCTGACGGATACCTTCGTCGATCGCTATATCGAAACCCGCGTCGAAAAGGGTGCTCGCTGGGTCGAAGAATGGGAGGCCGCACAGCACAGACTAGTCAACAACAGAGGCCAAGCGGCCCGCGGCGTCCTGATCCATTTGAGACTCCAGGCCAACCTCGAACGCAATCTCTTGCTTTCCGGCCCCGCTCAATTGTTCGGGTTGCAGACGGTCCGCCAGGCGATCACGTTCATCAATCCCGACAGGAAAAGTTCTCACCCTACGGCAGGGTCGAAAGACCGTATACTTTCCGGGTTCGGTAAGGGCGAACTGGTAATGATCCCCTACTTCGGAAATCCCGGACAAATTTGTGCCGTCCAGTGGACGTGTATACCTGGTGTTCAGGAAAAGACAGCCTACCTGTCGGACGACGTCCGTAACATTAGTTGCAAACAGAATAGAGAGTTCGGTCTGGCTGGCGCTGCCGCCGTTCTCGAACACCCGTCGCCGTTCGTTATCGGTATGTCCAACGCACTCGATATGCTTCGTCTACAGGTGCGACACTTCGGCTCGTCACTGAAACCGCTGCCTCTCGTAGCCTGGTACGCAGGTAAGGAAGGTCGGACGCAGTACGCCTGGGAGATGTTCCAGAATAGAAAAATCATTCTCTGGGAGACCGAGCTTACGGCGAAGGCCGTCGTCCAGTGCTATCTTGCGAACGCCCATCTTGCCATCCTGGGCCCCGTGCGAAACGAACCTGACGATATAAAAAGGTTTCTGTTCTCCCACTCGCCAGACGACTTTGTGGAACTCGTCAAAAACGCGGCTCGCCCATGGAACCAGGTCGTTTCTAGCTGGTTGAAAAGAGCCAGCCCGGATCAAGTTACCAAGCTTGCGTCGGAACTGACCGCAAACGGGGTCGATCCGATCGACTTGTTCCAGAACTGCGACATAGACACGTCGCTGCTTACCGTCAGGGATGCGTCGAAACTGCGGCGGGTACGCTTGGGACAACAGCAGCTAGTGCAGCGAGGCAACCGATGGTATAGCTCGAATACCAGACGTCAGGAATTCCTGATACTCAATGCGACAGCCAGAGTCGACACAGTCATTATGCGTAAGGCCGCGTCCGAGTACCGCGGCGAACTCATTACCGACAAGAAGCCTATCCCGTTCAACGTAAGAGTGCCGTCGAGAGACCCGATGGCGGCCAGCAACGCCTGGGCAGTCGATCTTGCCGCAAAGCACGGTGTTCGACTGACTCCTGCCCCGAGAACGTCGATCCTCTCGACAGCTATCGCGTTCCACGAGCCGAAGACCGTCAAAGGCAGGTCCACGATCGGTTGGGATGGTAGGGCATTCCGATTTGCCAACTATTCGATCTACCGGGGCGGTATTCATAAACAGCCTGAATATTTGTTCCCCGTCGGTAGTCCCGGACTGCCGAAAGCCTACGTGAGTCTTCGAGAACACGCAATCGAGAGATCGTGTCTGCCTTCGTTGGAGAACGAGATCAACTGGGCGATCACGACGAGTCTGCTGTTCAATATCGTAGGGACCATGCCGAATCACAAACGGCGAGGGATACTGGTCGCCGGTAAGTCGACACAACCTGCTCTGGAACTCGCACTGACGTGTCTCGGCTGTCCCAGAAAACCTCTGACGCTCATGCGAGGTGAGGAACGTGTGAAGATCGATGGGAACTCGCAACCGCGATGGCCTCTCTACGTGACGTTCCGCAACTCCGCGACTCAGCCATCGGTATCTCGCTGGCTCGTCGCGAACGTGATACCGAATCGCGTGCTGCACCTCAGCGAGTGCATCATCTACCCAGCGGTATGCTGCGGTAACGACGTCGCTGTCTCGTGCAATACGTTGTTGAAGAACGACATCGTAGCAAAATTCGCACACCTGCCGATCGTCACAGCTTATCTGCGATACCGCAGTAAGTCCGCGATCGTCACTCCTGACTGGGAGGACGTGCATCGCGATGTCGTTCAGTGGATGGAATCTCTCGGCGGTGACGCCACCAGCATTAAAGCTTGCCGTCGTTGGGTACGGTTGCCCGGCGACGAAGACCTCCTACAGCACTTCCTGGCCGCGATGTATCGTCGCGGCCTGCTTCACTTCGATACGAAGGCGAAGTCGGGATTCGCTGTGGAGTTTGACGAGCAAGGACTGTTAGTCAGAAAGGAGCAAATCAATGACGCTTTCCAAGTATTGAGGACGCCTGTTTGGGACTTGACGGATGTTGAAGATGTAGTTCGTGTTCCTAGAAAGATTTTGTGAAAGGAAGCTATGTTAGAAGTATTGTTATGTTTGGTTGCGTTAGGTGGCGATGCCACAACGGATAAACCGGCCCAGGCCGCTGTCGAGACTTCTGTTCAGGCGGGAGAAAAGAAGAAGGTGCCGGAGATCGTAAAGAGCGAGACGTCGGACGAGACGGTCGAACTCTACGAGATCGAAGAACAACTCGTACAGCATGTAAACATCGAGCGGCAACGTTTGGGTCTTCGACCTCTCGTGCTCAGCTTCGATCTTATGCGGTCGGCCCGTAGTCACTGTACTTGGATGTGTTGGAATAACAGCATGACGCACACGCGGGCGCCTGTCGCCGAAACCATTGCCGCAGGGCAGCAAAGCGTCCCGTCGGTCATGAATTCTTGGATGCGGTCGTCAGGCCACAGATCGATCATACTCGGCAGGTATTCGCGGTTTGGTGTATCCGCATACACATCTCGAAGCGGCACCGTTTACTGGGCGATGCAGTTCCAGTAATGAACAATTACCAGGCAAGTCAGGTCTTGGTACGGATTTAGTTGGCAGCGGTAAAATCCACGTCTTCCCAGTCGCTTACCTTCAACTCTCTCGT
>Ga0123353_10006408_pt1 | contig 15660 bp, 13 predicted proteins | sample TergutLab28metaG_3_FD_92763 | JGI IMG/M metagenome (GOLD analysis project Ga0123353, IMG submission 92763) | Labiotermes labralis P3 segment gut microbial communities from Petit-Saut dam, French Guiana - Lab288 P3 | ecosystem: Host-associated > Arthropoda: Insects > Digestive system > Gut ... | reverse complement strand
TTTGACCTCCTGATGATGAGCACATGTGCTCGAAACATGTAGAGGCATGAAATAAAACTTATTTTGAAACAAATTTTGTGCATGAAGTTGGTTAAATACTGAGATATATAAAAACAGGAACTTCCTTTCACATTCTTTCCAACACATCAGTTTCTTTCCAACACATTAATCTAACACTGTATGTTATAAAACGTATTAGCTTGAGAGGTGTCGTTGGAGAACCAAATAATAATAAAAAAAAAATAGTAACACAGAATTAACAGGAAATTGACTACTCGACCATAAAACTATTCTGTATTCAGTGCAAACACTCTTCTGCTACTAAACATAGTGCAATAAAGGTGCTGGCTGAACAAAGGCTGACTTCAGATATTATACTGTCAAATTCGGATAGAAAGGTTAAGATGACATTTGGCACTAGAGCACCATAAACTTACTCACAAGCAAAAATGCTATAGAAATATTCAGCCTTTGCCAAATATTCAGTAGCAAGATTGGAACCTGATTACTTTAGCCATAAAAATATCCATCTTCACATCACCTACATTTGCAAAATTACAGGCTACGTCCAATTGTTACCAAAATTGCAAGATGGCGATTGTTCCACGGCTTCAAAATTTCGTGCACTATTCCATAAAACAAACGACGCAATTCCTACTGCCCTTACCTGCGAATTAGTATTGGTGTCTTCAATAATTTTATCTGTTTCCATACTAAGCATTGTTTATACACACACACTTACTAAAATATAATCCTAAACAGGAACACTCATTAACACTCCCATATACAGGAAGTCAATACCAAAGCAATGTTGTGACGTCATTGACCTGGTAGCGCTCTGATCGCGACGGACAGGATAGCCAATATTGCGCATATTGCAGTGTTTTTTGACTTCTGGTATGGTTGTGAAGTCATCTAACATTGATGACAATAAATATTTGCACTTGCACGTGTATATATAAAATGTTCTTAATTTTCAGTGCTCAAAATTTTGCTGTGAGCACAATATTCTTCCTATTCTTATTCTATGTTGGTAGTGTTTTACAACGAATTCCAGTATCACGAAACTTGAATGGCCGCTGAGATGTTGAACGTGCTGAGTTGGTGAATGTTAGTCTGCCTTTGAATTAAAAACGGTCCGTCACAGACTTTATGGCAGTTTGTTTTAGCGATTCATTCAATTAAAGTATGGCAGAAAGCTTTTATAGATTAATGACATAAAGTTGGTCGAATTGCACGGGATTTTTCTGACTTGCAATCCGTGTTACACTTAACCTGAAGCTCTAGTTGCGTTAACATACATCAGTTAAGAAGCTTGTACCCCCATGATTTGGTTCCATGAATTGCGGAATAACCTGATTGCTGAAAATATGCTCTCCTCTTATAAGTTCACTCTTAAATTAGATATGTAATGAAACTTAAATGGCGTCTTCCCTGATTACAATTTCGAGCAATAAAAACAATGTAACTATCGACCTATATCATTTTAACCTCATTCTAAAAAGTCTTCCAAAAAGTAATGCAGTCTAGATTTCTGAAACATTTGAGTAAATATATTAAGTGTAGAACAGTATGGGTTCAGGACAAAACCAACAACAAACAGCTACACTTATACATTAACTAATTAAATTTTAAAGGCCTTGAATAAGAAATTAATAGTCAAAGGCATTTTTTGTGATCTTGAAAAGCGTTTGATTGTGTCAACCATGACATGTTACTGTCTAACTGGTGAAGATCATGTATTTTATAGGTCTTACCTTAATGATAACTATCAAAGATTAATATACAGTAAGAGTCATAGTTGTAATACCCCTTGTAACTGGGTAAAAATTAAGCATGGTGTACCACAAGATTCTGTTTTGGGACCCCAGCTTTTTCTCTTCATATCAATGACCTACCTAGTTTAAATAATAAATCTGTACCACTATTATTTGTTGATGTTGCCAGCATATTATTTACTGATTCCAAATTCACTAATTGCAGTAAGGATATCCATACAGTTTTCAAATGTATAAATGAGTGTTTTAAAGGGAATTTTCCATCATTAAATTTTGAGCAAACACACACTTAATTATTAGTATGAAGATTGGTTTTGATAATAAATTATCATTTTACATACTAAATTTCTTGGAATAAATATAGATGGTGCATTGTCCTGGAAAACTCATATAGAACATCCTATATCTAAAGTAAGAGAGGGAATTGTAACATCCTGGCAGATGGAAGTGATACCAAATATTTATTGTTATTCTGAGCTTCTCATTATCCAAAGGTTAAAAAATAAGGCAAAAAGTACTGCAATACTTCTGCATTAAGGTAATAGGCCACTTCCTTTGAACACTGTGCAGACTAAACTGCACTGGATTAGATGCAGATATTTCTGCCTTGCCCGACATGCATCCCACCAGTACCACTTTGTATATGCACTTGCAGATCTCATATCTTGTGCAAACTGCAGTTCTTGGAGCCACATGGTTCTTGAGTGACTGGCAGATTGTTGAACATGTATGTATCAGGAAGCACGACTCCTAAGATAAGCCTTGTTAGCTTACAAAGATGTGGTAGAAAATTTATGCACTTACCTGAAATTCAAAGCTCCTTACATGTGTCTAAAGGTGAGTGTGGTGCTGTGGTCACATAATGTTAAAGCCCATCTCAACGATGAGTCTTCCACAATGGAAAATAAAGAATTGTCCCCTTTAGAATGTAAACAATCTCAGGTGTCCCAATCCCCCTTCTCCAAAACAGAGATTAATATAGCTATCCATTGATGTGCATTTCATGACATGGAGCTGTTGGCTGAATCAGATGATAAATCAGGCCTCATTATCACATTTATGTTACTGCATCTTCCACAAAATTTGGGATTTAACTTCAATGTCCACACTATTTTGCACTTTGCCCTGATCCTAATGTTGGTGACCATTATTGCATGGACTACATTACCAAGTCAAAACTTGCTGGCTTCCCATTGATTTATATATTCCATGTTCCATTAATTAATTAGATTTATAAAATTAAAAAAAAAAAAGACTAAGAAATGCACGTGAATGCATGAATGTGATTTAATTACATAGTAACCACCAGCATGTTTTGGCCACTAATGTGGCCATCCTCAGTGGTAAGAACAAGAATACAATTACAATTGTAATGTGTCAGATCAGTCCACAGTTAAAAATCATATGACCCTGGTTTAAATTCACAGTTAAAAGAGTATCATATGGATAGGTATAATATATTAGAAGATTAAAAGTTGCTGTACCTGAAGTATAGTGCTGTGGGTGATGTACATAGAAGAAACACGTAGTGAATTGTGATCCAAATCAGTGAGCAATTATGTATTTGGAACAATGAACCACCACATCATCCACACCGCTATACTCCATGTACAACAACTTCCTGTCTTCTAATATTTTATACCCATGCATATGATACTCTTTTAACTGTGAATTTAAACCAGGATTATATGATTTTTAACTGTGGAGAGATTCTAACACATTGAAGTTGCATTTGTATTATTGTTCTTACCAGCCGGAAGATGGCCACATGACTGGCCGAAATATGTCAGTGGTTGCTACATAATTGGATCACATTCATACATTCATGTGCATTTGCTGGCCTTCTTAAAATTTCATACAAATGACTATGTCTTTGTATGCACAAAACTTAAAACACCACAGCTTTGGTCCTGCCATGCAGACGTGTGAGCAGAAATGTAATAAAGAATAATAGCTTCTGAGATAAGACCCTGTGTAGCCTGGTAGAAATTTACCAGTGTTTTATACGAACCTACTACCTGTGAAATGATACCAAAGTAATAACAGACTACATGGTGTTACATCCCAGAAAATGATTCTTCACATATGTTTGCCATGAGAAACAGAAATATTAAATCTTACAGAGTAAATATGCCCCTTACATGCCACTTGTGCATGAAGCATAATGTATAATATGTTAAAGTGAGGCTGTCCTTTTATATCATTAAATATGATGCTGTGAAATGTATAGGAAGTGGAGTTACAGCTCCATACATTCTTAACCAGAACATTTCATGAAGGTGGGTGGTCAGTTTTATACCTTGACTGCTTCACCATTGGGAAGAACCTGGGTACCCAGTGACTAGAATGCTGGTTGAGCTGCAGAGCTACTGTGAGTGCTATGGGAGAAAAGAATTTCTGCCTCTCGGCAGAATTAATCTCCAATTTTTTGTTTATCCAGCCCATGGCCTGTCATTATAAAGTGACATGTAACAGCATTTGTGTGGCAGACAGGCTTGCTTCTCTGTGAGGAGAGCTGCACTCTTACATACACAAATTTTGGAACACAAGATGAGAGGATTATACTGACACACTTTGTCATTTATAATAGTAATGTCTAAGATGTGAATAAATTCAGTAATTGTTTATTATAAAGATACTTGTACTCAGATGTGGCAAGAGTAAGGTGGGAGCAGGCTTGCTGCCTAAATGCTCATGCCCAATGAATCATATATATTTCAGAAACTGAAATTCAAGCGAAAAGAGTGTAGTTGTTTAACCTCCATTATTCACTCATTTTAGTAACAGATCATTATTTGATTTAAAGTAGTGTTACTGTGACATACCATTACATGCCACAAGAAAATAACCCTCACCTGGAGCATCTCAGCTGAATTATGCATGGGAAACTCATCCCATTTCCATTTCATGGGTTATAAATTTGCAAATCATGTGTTATTGAAATAGAGCCAATAGGGAGAAAATAATGTTTTTAAGTAGCATAATGTGGTAGAATGAGACTTCTGAAATCATTATCAACATTTGCAAGGAATAAAAATTTTTTATATTGCATTTCTATGCACAGAAGTTCACAGGAAATAATTATTTGCTTGCCAGAACAGTGGTTTCCTGACAGTCTGAATGTACAAGCTTCTAAAACTGAAACTGCCTCTTTCCTTGAATGAAACCCATATTCTGCCTGTAAGTGGTTCAATTTCCCTCTTTAAATCTAATTTTAACTATCAATAAAAGGTTTATAAACAATTTCAACAAATAATATAAGACACTAGCTAATCATAATAAGTGTTACTTAAAAATTATGAACTTTGTGATAAATGTTCAGTACCCATTTTAAGTACGCTTGAGTGACATTTTATCACACTGCCTAAATGTTTTTCATTTATTTATTCATTTATGTCCATATAGTTACATGGTAACATTAGACTTGTCAATATGTAGAAAGTCATGTACACAATAAAGTAAATTTATAAATAATATAATAGTAATTCACTAATAGAAGGTAGTAGAAGGTAAAGCAGTCCCATTACAGACCTGAACAGGCCCAGAGGGCTCCAGGAAGTTAAGGTTCCCAGGTTACGTGACAACGGCACAGGATGGTGGTAGGTTGTCAGCCTTACGCACCGGCCGCCTTTACCCCCAGGAAATACTCCTGGTACTCACTTCTGTTACAGGCTGAGTCGAGAAGGTTGTAGAATACATTATTTTAATAGAAGGTACTATAGATATAGCTGATACAAATTACCATCAGATACAAACTTTTTACCAGAATTTCATAAGTTCAGACAACCACACATGTGTGACAAATTGTCCAGTAAACTAGTCTAATTACATAATAGTTATTTACATCTTGTTTTACTTGTGTTGTAATTTATTGTTTCTATTATCTTCTTCAAATATAAAAAATTCATTTAATGAATAAAATGGATATTCCAGTAAAAACAACTTTAATTTTCTTTTAAAATCCCTACAACTATCTAATTTTTTTTATTCTAGTTAGCATTTTGTTGTACAATCTAATTCCCATGTTCATCACACTCCTCTCAAAGAGTGATGTATTGCAACTGGGAACATGGAAATCACATTTTCTTCTTGTGTTTTAGTCATATATATCTGAATTCCTTCTTAAATACATGTTATTTTATGTAGATAAACACCTCAAAGACATGTGATACAGTTACTGTGAGAACCTTTAACTCTTTAAAAATTGGCCTACAAGACTGTCTTTTATGCAGCCCTTTATTTGTATGAAGAATCTTTTTTTTTTTTTTTTTTTTTTTTTTATACTTTTTCACTTTTTCTTTTTCCACCCCCTAAAATTATACCATAACTTATCAAAAATTGAAACTTTGTAAAATATATATTTCTTAACGTAAATAAGCTTCAGTCACCTCTCAATGATGAGATCATATAGGATACCTTGTTTAACTTTAGTCATTAAAACTGAATGTGGCTATTCCAGTTTAGATTATTTGAGATATTAATTCCTAAGAATTTAACTTCCGATGTGTAACTAATTTCAACATTTTTAAAAACTATCTTAGGCATTACTAAATTACAAGGTTTGTTCAAGTGAAATAGCATTGCCTTTGTTTTGTCAGTATTAATGATAAGGCTGTAATTTGAGAATCAAGTTTCAAACTGTTTTATTACCATGCCTGTACAGCAGCAATATTTTTGTCTATGATGAGTATATTAATATCATTAGAAGAGAGGACCAATTTTTCATCCTGGATATTTAAAGATAATCATTTATATATAATAAAAACAAAAGGGGCCCCAGAACTTATCACTGAGGGACTCCGTGTTTTATTTCCTTATGCGAAGATCAATACGCATTGAGCCCAACCATGTTCTCATCCACCACCTTACAAATTTTTTGCTCATCACCCCTCACACCCCAACCCCCTAGTGCAACAAATAGGGAATTATACTCTAGCCGACCTGACTAACTTGTACAAAAAATATAAAGACAGACATACAAAGCATATACTGCTTTAATTTGCTTACCGGAAGTCACAGTGTTTTTTTGTTCATAATTTTTCACTGCCATTATTTGCACCTATATTTATATACATATTTCTCAGTTCCACTTGTACCATAGTGTCATTATTAGTCAATCTGTGTAAAGAAACAATTTTGTAATTTATCCTTGTACACACTGTATATACTCTCTGTGCAATAATCTCTTTAAAAAAAAAGACATATATCTGTTGGTTTCTACTTCTGTTGTCAGTTCTAAATATTTCAACATACTGTGACCGACAAGATAGATAAAGATTCTGTCTGTGTCCCTGCAGTTTTTGGCAGCATTCCAACAGGCTTAATACAGAAATAACAGTTTATAAACTAAACATGGCAGCTGTAGAACTTGCGAGTTTTGTGAGAAATGGAAAGAAGATTGCAGGGGCAGGATTAAATTATAGGTATGTTTCTGTAGTATGTACACTGGATATTTAGATTGCAAACTCACTATTGTTGTTATAGCAATTGAAATACTTATAAGTACAAACTCTGGCAGGGAATTTCTTGAACTGCCTAGATCAATTTATTGTAGTCACATGGACAGATGAATTGTAAACAAATATTAGCTCTGCAGTAGTGCTGACAGTGAAACACATGCTTATATTTACACACATTATTCTGAAATAATTGTTACTAGAAGAGGAAGTGAAAAATTATCTCCTGAATGTAAGTCAAATATGTAATTGCCTTGCTAACTTGTCTTGAAAAACAGCATGTTCTTGCCACAGAAATTATCACTGATCCTTGGAACAATTGTACATGTAATGAGCCCTTTCTAAATGAACTACCTGTGTTCCTTCCTTAAGGAAATAAATTTGTTTCATGAGATTACCATATTGTCCGTCCATACTTTTTATTAACCTTTATCACCCTATGTGATCATATGCTGGCCTCGAAAATGCACTGGCCTATGGCTTATCATGCCATATGCTGGTCACCATCTGTCTGCTTGGTAGCAGTTTAAGTGTGCCTGCTAAGCCAGAGAAATTTATGTCATCATAAGATACAACTGGCATTTAAATCCTGTCATATATGTTAAGGGTGGATACTGTGAAATGCAATGTCATTATTAGTTAAAAAATATGGGTACATTTCTCAATGTACTAATTGGAAATAAAATAACAGTTCCTTTTGTTGTATCTTGTAAGACCAACACAACACCAGACATGGCTATGACCTCCATACCAAGACTTGTTGATGGTTGGTAGTGACATTTATAATCGTTCTTAATTGTTGTAATTCTTACAGTTGTATCAAAAATCAACAGAACTTAGTTAAATATTATGGAGAACACTTTAAAAATATCCATTGGTTCTTTACTTTTATCTGCTTTTGATGAAGTATAAAAGAATATGAGAATGTTGTGAGAGAGAGAAGCTTTTTTTTAACACTGTGAAGTGCTAAGATTATATTTCACTGGTGGAAGATGAATAAAATATGAATATGGATCTGTAATTGACGTGTCCAATGCTACATATGTGACTAAGTGGATTAACAAATAAACTGAAATGGAGCATTTATGAAAGAACAGTGACAAGGTTAACCAAAATGTGTGGAGAAAAAATTGTCCCAGTGCCAATTTGTCCACCACAAATCCCTGATGTATTGGAATCACATGAAACCCAGACCTCCACCATGTGATGACAGTGGTCATAGGAATTAAGTACAGATAATTATTTAATAATGTTGGTAGGCTTCACTGACAAGTTAAATTTAATCTTAAAATACCGTTTGTTCAAACTGTAAACGATCGCCTGGATGCATGAAAATATATTCTAGGCATATCTTTCATTCTTTGCCTATTTGCTTTTGTTTCATTGAGAATACATGTACATGTATTGCTTACTAACAGTTTCTATTGAAGAGCTGTCATTCATCTTCTGCCTTCAATGTAAGTAGTGGAAGAGGAAATTGGTAAAAGATAAAGTTGTTTGCGTTAATGATTAGAAGGCATAAGAGGGAGCGGAGGTATTGCTTCACACATTCGTGCTACAGCACTGTCTTCATTACCCAGTGCCCATTTCATGTGAGGCTCATTTGACCCCAGAACCATTCTGGATGCTATAAAGAAGAACAGATCTATAGCTCACAGCCACATAATTGTACTGACTATGCTATTGTAGCTCAGACAAACAAATTCTAAACCTATTCATATTCTGTTCCGTATATACTTAAGTAATTAAATGTACTGGTCTTTTGGAACTTGTATGTTTACATTAAGTTGCTGTGCCTGGATGCAGCTTCACATTTTCTGCTGTGTTGAAAGAGGTCATTTGTGCAATTCATGTAATGCCTTTAGTGTGGTAGTCCAAGAGCTTTTAGATAAGTAGGGTATGTAGCATGCAGAGTGAAATTAAAAAAGTATATACAAATCTTTTAGAAAACAGTAATATTAAAATGTATCATGGTGAGTTTAAGTGTGCAGACTGGGCAGGCTTGGAACAGTAATGGGTCCAGTGACAGGATTTTGTAAATGTTGTAATGAGCCTTTTGGATATATAGAATGGGCAAGGTCTTGATTAGCTGAATACCTAAAAATATCTGAAGAGAGTATCATGGGTTAAGGCAGGGCTGGCCAACATGCGGCCCTCAGTCATCTGAATAGTTGCAGTAATACAATTCAACAAACATAGTGTAGTAGGTCTACAGAACAAAATATGGCAACTTTATTAACAGAGAAAATGTCTACAAACTATAGCTCATCACTTGTAAGACAGCGCTCAGTAAACCAGTCATTCTTTGTGTTTTACTGACTTTAGTATGGCCTACTACCTTGTCATCTAACCATATGTTTAGCATAATTTGTTGTTTGAAAATAATGACCTGATTAATTAAATCCTCCCCAACTTTTTTGGTACATGTATTACACACAAGTGTGGCCTCAGGTGAGTCCTTAATGAATTATGTGGCCCTACTATGGATTGAAGTTGACCAGCCTGGGGTGAAGGTATTATACAACTATGTAATATATGATAATCTGTTTGCATAGTCTCTGTACATATTTCAGACCTTCTAATGACAAAGTGTATATCATGTTTTTAACTGTGGTATGAATATGTCCTGTACAAAATGTACAGTGTAAATGTGCTGAAGATTCAAATTGCATAAAATTATATTCTGATCAGATATTAACTGAATTTTATAAACTACTGAAGTTTTAAAGGATACTTTTCTGTTGCAGGTCTCTTCTGACAGAAAGAAATCTCCCTTTACCCAAAGTACCTGTTATTTTTTTGAAGCCTACTTCATCATATGTCACTGAGGGTCAGTGTATTGAAGTAAGTTTTTACTTCTTTCTGTTTTGGAACATACAGAGACCTAGGCTCAAACATGATGCTAGAAACTATAAGTACGATTTCAATGTAGTGTTTTTGTTTTCATTGGAAATTATGTGTCTTAATTTTCAAATCATAGGAATATGTAAGAGGAGTCGGATAGCTTTGTTGGTTTACGGACTAGGTTATGGGGTGAACATCTGTGGAATCATGGTTTGATACGTGGCCAGGGCTAAAGATTTATAGTTTTTCCAAAGTGTCCAGAATGGCTTTTTGGCTTATTAAGCCTACTGTTTATATTCCCAAGGAAAAGAATGAGTGGAGCTGTACCTTAAATTCTCCCTATGCCTTTATGGCTTGCATAAGGACAACTTTACTGGAGGAATAGATAGTAATGGCAGATATCTGTATATAAGTAGCAAATGTAGATATGTGTAATTATGTTCCTTGTAGACGGTTTGAGCGCTTCATGTTAATGGTTTCACATTTTCAATGGGACTCAAAATACGTATTCTGAAAATAATATTTTACAGATTCCAAAAGGGTTTGAAGTGCATGAAGAAGTTGAACTTGGAGTAATCATCAAACAGAAGTGCAAGAATATTCCTGAATCACAAAGCCTACAGTATGTGGGTGGCTACTGTCTAGCTCTAGACCTGACGGAAGTCAGACTAATGGTTGGTATCATATTTTAAAGGTAGCTTTGTTTGGCTTCTTAGTCTTTTTTTTTTTTCAGGGTTTAAATTAAAATGATGACCCCAATGACTCCTACCGTCTACCATATGAAAAATGTCTGCTTCATTAAAGATATTTTATGAAATTTAATATTTATGGCCCTTTGCCTTTACTAGTCTTTCTTAAAAGAAAACATGATGTTTCAGTATTAAACAATTCTAATTTTTAAGTTAATTTTCTGGACAAACCCTTAAAGTGAAAGTGAACAGTACAAATACTTGCTAACTCTTGAGCATTTGAGGTATGAGAATGGAACTGAAGAATATGCAAATTTTGAGGTTCTCACAGCAGTGCTGATAATGATTTTATTCTTTGGAATATATCATGTAAAATGGAATATAGTTTTTGACGTTCCAGAAGGGACTGCTGCCTCTGTCTTCAGGGTAGTTGAAGAAGAGTAAGATGTGTGGAAATAGTGGGTGTTATGTAGGGGGACAGGAAAGGATTTTTGTAGATGTGAGAATTATATCAGTACTTTGAAAGAGCACAGTTTCATAGTAATAAGATGTTGTATATAGTGCAGCAAGGTTAATTGGTGAGCTTATTGTTCTGAAAGTGCATTCCCCAACTGAGGATAAAATTTATGACTCAAGGGACAGTTTATGTGAGGAGTGAGAGTTGATATTTGATCAGTTCTTGAAGTAAAGGTAAAGCAATCCCATTACCCTGAGGGTTCCAGGAGGTTGAGGCTCCCAGATTTCAAGACAGTCGGCACATAAAGGTGGTAAGGTTGTCAGACCTACGCACTGGCCGCCTTTACCACCCAGAAAATATTCCTGGTACTCATGTCTGTTAGAGGCTGAGTCAGCCCCAGGACCATAGTGCAGCCAGGGGGATTATATCAATGAAAACTTCCAATACACAAGTGGGAATCAAACCTGCAACCTTCCGGGTTGTAGCGCAGTGCCTCAAGCAACTGCACCACCATGTACCTCTCAGATCTCTAAGTTCCACATGAAAATTATGTTAAGAGATTTCAAAGAAAAATCAGGGAGAGAATATATTTCCATTCAACAGTGGGTTGGGGGGAAGGGGGGTGTAGATAGAATGTGTAGGTGAATGAAAAGAGGTGACAAAAGTAGCAAGAGTGCACAGGAGATGAAAAGATGTGAGAGATAATCTGAGGTAACAGAGGGCCATGATGGGTAGTAGTAAAGTGAAGGATGGAATAGGAAGGGGATGACCAACCAGCCTATTCAGGACAACTAGTGTCTTGTAGTCAGTTGGTGGTAATGAAGTGAGCTATAGTGATCAAAGATGCTTACATGAGGTCAAGGGAAGTGAGAGAAATAGGGAAGGAATGGGAGAAACTGAGGTGGTTAGGGAACAGGAGTAGGGAAAGCCAAAGGTGGAGACATGACCAGCCTACTCAGGACAACTGGTGTGTTGAAGGCTCTGTTGAGGTCTGTACTACTCAGCAATGTTTATGCTTGGGGGGATAATTTGTCCTTTGAGGAAGAGTGACAGGTTTCTGTAACCTTCTCAAAACAAGACCATTCTCCCTGTTCATATTGTAAGGTTGAAGTTTCATCTCAAGTGATTGCCAAGATTACACAGTCCACGTGTCAGGGTTTGGTGGAAAGGATTTTGGTGTTCTGGAGTTAGATGTGATGCCCCCTGATGAAGCAACATTCTACCACTGATGATCTGACTGTCCATTCCTTCTCACTGCTCTCAATAAATTGGTCAGTCTGCCCATTGTAACCAGACCAGTCACAGAAGGTGAAAGACATGCCTACAGTACCAGACTGTACTTCATGCAGCAACAAAAAAAACTTCCTAGATGGCAGGCCAACACATGTAATGCTGAGTCTAGACAGAGCACTACTGGTGCATTTGAAGGTTGCTGGGATATAAGGCATGAAGGTGACCGGGGTTGGATATTCAAGGACCAAATGACACTATCTGTTGAATGGACAGCACAATGAATATGCCTGTCACTGTGCCTGTTCTCCCTGCAAATGGCCTTGAGAAACACCAAATCATCCTGTACTCTTACTTAAAGACATAGCACCTTGATTCCTGGAGTATTTACTTTCATGAACGTGTTGGGTATCAAGATTGTGACCTTTTGGGATGTAACACCATGCACCTTATTAAAGAGCAGCTAATGTATAGTATGGTACATCACACAGACTATAATTTCAAACCTCATCACTGTGAGAACCTCAAATCTCTTACTGTTCACATTCTTATCTCTTCAAAATTGTTCATACTGACTCTGGCACCCACCTAGAAGCTATACCTCCATTCCTCCATATGACTTCATGATGTGTTGCTTAATTAAGTACAAGGGCATCTTTACAAACGTTTAAAGAATTTTCCATACATAAGCAATACAGTTAATTCATGTACGAAATGTCCAATTCAGATCAATTATATTAGTTACAAATCTGAAATATGCCATATAAGTGCACCACAGAATCATTGTACATTTTTTTCAAATGTTTATAATCCTGTTATGTGTTTGTTTTTGCATGTCAATAAAATAAACTTTTGCTTTTCAGAAAGAAATAAGAGCTAAAGGCTTACCATGGACATTTGGCAAGGGCTTTGATACAGCATGCCCAGTCAGTCGTTATGTCAGTTGTGAAGAGATAGAAAATCCCAATAATGTACAAATTTGGTGCAAAGTAAATGGTGAAGTGCGACAAAATGAAACAACTGCAGACATGGTTTTCCCCATTCAATCACTTATCAGTTATATATCACAGTACATGACTCTGGAACCTGGTGACCTCATTCTCACTGGATCACCTGCTGGTGTTGGTCCCATTGTTCCAGGTGATGTTATAGAAGCAGGAATAGGCAGAGATTTATCAATGACATTTCCAGTCACAGCTGTATAACTTCCAAATAATCTGCAGAATTTGAAATGGGACATTTCTATAGGACATGGAAGCTGTTTCCTGGGACATGTTTTTCATAACGAGTTTTGTGTGATAAAACTGGAACAGTGAAATGTATAGACATTAAACTTACATAAATTAAATTTGCTTTTATTTACTTCCTGTTATTACTGAATTTCAAGAAGTTTCTTTATATGCTTAGCATTGTATGACAAGACATCTTAGCACTTTTAAGCACCAATGTTCTGCTGTGTCTAGTGACTACAGCATTGGAAAATTAACTGTCTGCACTAAAATGTGAAGGCATTTAAATTATACGGATTTATGCAGTTAGATATTTGAGGCTGTCATGGTGATGGCTTTGAAGATTACAGTCTTATGGAATGTAATGGCATGTAGTATGTTGGAAGTGTATTTCAGACCCTTGTCCTGGTCCACTTTCTTGTGTGTCCATTTTAGCTGTTCTCTGACCTGCTTGTTCATCCACTGTGTTGTGTCATGTTCCAGAAAACAGTTACCTTCTGGAAACAGTGAATTTAACCCACTGGCTGATGATCTGCTCATAAATACACACCAAATGGTTGTTAATTTTATGTGGTTGGGGAATCATAAAATTTTAAATTCAGTTTCTGTTGGCAGAGCTCATGAAATCCACTGAAGTCAGCAGAAATTGATACCTTAGTATTTAATAAAAAATATGGTATGATATGCCATCTGTTAAAAGTACAAAATATATGCCAAGACAGATTGACTTTGCCAGCTTCCTGGCTACTCAGAATAGATTTCATTGTACTGACTGGCTGGGAGCAATTGATGTTAGCAAGGAGTTAAATAACATGACAAAAGTAAAGGTAAAGTCCACACTAGCACAGGCCAAAAAGGACCAGAGGTGGAGTAATTACAGCTCCACTCTTTCTTTAACCTCAGCGCTACATGGGGGTGGGTGGTCAGAAGCAAGCTCTGGCCACTATATCTTCCCCCCTGGTAGTGACCCACTACCCATTGTATAGGAGGCTGGGTGGGTCTCAGGGCTGGTTTAGATGAGAGTGGAAAATCTTGCCCCCACTGGGATTCGATCCCTGAACCATTCAGGGTGTAGCGAGTTGCTATACCAATTGAACTATATTGGCCCACAAAGGCAAAGTGATTATTTGCTCTGCATTAAGTTCCTGCAGAAATTTATTCTCATATATTGAAACATATCTGTCAACAATACAAGGTTGTGTTATGTACAATAACCCTGTATGATTCTTCATTACACTGCAGTATACAGAAAACAACTCCACTTACTACACACACATTATAGAACTAACAACATTACGTAGTGTATAATCCCTGAGCATGCAAAATTCATGCATCTATGTTCAGTTGGAGATCAAATGCAGGAACAGAAATGCCAGCCAAGTAATACGTGAGAATCCCATAGTTTGTGCAGATGAACACTGTAACAGTGCTTCTATCATCCTTTCGTAGTTATGAGCCATGGATTTATCCTCTTGAAGCGATGCATATTCCTCAAAATGGTGTGTCACATCCTGTAAAACAATGTTCAGAGGAAATATCAGGTGGTGTTGTCATGCAAATATTACACTGCATTACATTTATGAGTGCTTTAATTGAAGGATGTAATTGTAAATCTCGAATTCAACTTATAAATGAGCCAAAGGAAAATACATCAAACTGGGACCACAGTTCAGTATAATACTGGTGCAGATGAAACTCTCAATAATTTTTGTAATTTTTTTCTTTCTTGTGTGGTATAATGAAAATGAGTATGAAATTTTTTCAGCCAATGGTAGTCTGCCAGCAACAAGTACTGTACTACGAAAGTAACTTCAGTTCACACACACACACACACACACACATATATATATATACACAGGGTGTTTCACGACTTTAGGGCATAACTGCAGGAGGTGATTTCCTAGGTCTTTGTGATCAAAAAAGTTCATATAAACATATGTCCGATTTTGGACGGTTACGGAGTTATGACCGTTTTTC
>Ga0123353_10006407_pt1 | contig 15660 bp, 17 predicted proteins | sample TergutLab28metaG_3_FD_92763 | JGI IMG/M metagenome (GOLD analysis project Ga0123353, IMG submission 92763) | Labiotermes labralis P3 segment gut microbial communities from Petit-Saut dam, French Guiana - Lab288 P3 | ecosystem: Host-associated > Arthropoda: Insects > Digestive system > Gut ... | reverse complement strand
CATACTGGCCACTCGTCCGCTTGTGGGAATTGAATAAGTATTATCTGTGGTATCGATGGTAAACAAGATAAACTCTCCTTTGTCCGATGCGGCAGCGTAGTTAATCTGCAGGGTATAATTGCCTTCGGGCAGGCTGGTATCGACGGAAACTTTGAGGTTATAGTTAGAAGTGTCGCCGGCGGCTGCGCTATCGGGCGAGGAGTGTAGGGATAATGGATTTGGTGTGTCTGCGCTGGATGGCATGGGTGCAGAGCCAGTCAGATCACCGCCTGTTATATCTAGCGAAATATCGTCATTCGTATTGTCCGAAATGGCAGATAATTCATACCCAACGCTAAAGATTCCGGATTTAACCGTGGCGCTAAATGGTAGCTCCATTGACTCGCCCGGCTCTAAAGTATAGGTCAAGTTATTTGGACTGAGCGAGATAATGGGTGTTTCGGCAGCACCAGTTGGTTTCAGAACGCCTGATGCAGCTATAAGGCAGAAGGCCACGACGATAATTGCTACTGAACCAGCTTTCACGTATTTGCTATGTAATTTGTTGTTGCGTTTTTGCGTGATGGTTACAGTAACAAAGCAGATTATTCCTGCTACTAAGATACCAATAGCAATAAAACCTAATAGGTTATTGTTTTCGCTAAAGTCAAATAGCCAACCCATGCTACCGGTGCTAGGTGTACCGGGCCTGCTGGATCCACCAGGCCCACTGAGTTCGCCAGGCTCATTTTGTCCACCGGACTCAGACTCTCTTTGGACGTTGATATTGATAGTCTGAGTTGATGAATCCCCAAAAGCGTAAGTGGGAGTAGTAGATAGAATGGCAACTAAGAAACTAGCTATTAAAGTAACTAAACCGATTGGTATCAATTTGATGAATTTTTTCATGATGCACACCCTGTTTATGCTATTGCCTATTGGGCATCGTAGCATACGATATGCGTAGTGGCAACCTAGGATTTCGCGTGGTTTGGGGTCAAATTTTGTCCCTGTTATCGTATGTTCTTGTTTATGTTAGTTTCGGTTTTCCTGGAGCTTAGGGGATGATTTTGATGGCGGATATGTGCGAATAGCATGCTGGGGCGCCGCTGCCGCCGGTAAATTCAAACCTCTCTAGCTCAAGGATGATAGGCTTTTCTTTTGTTGCGTTCATGATTGCGGTAGTGTCACTTTTTGAGAGATTGTATGTTTTCATGCCTGTTGCGTCAGAATCATTAGCCCAACTCAATATTCCATCCTCTATGCAACCTATGCCGATGGCGCTTTCATCGACGAACGAATTGCCGCTGAGGGTTTCTAGGAATTTTTTAAAATCGGAGTTTTCGGTTCTTAGAATATTGAAAATTACGTAGTCGACCTTAGCGCAGGCTTCTTCGTCGCAGCCGTCTTCCCATCCATCGTCCTTTTCTGCTGTAGTTGCGTAGCCTTCAACTTGGACTGTTCCGGCGCCGCCATGTTGGTCGGATAGCTTGAAAGTTCCCTTTTCTAGCTTTGAGTTTGAGCTGGAGTTGTCGGCTTCGATCTGAGATCGGAGCAAAGCGAGCTCGGCTTTTAAGTCTGCGATTTCGTCGTCCTTGGGGGCGACGAGCGTTAGGAATGCGAATATTCCCGCTGCGATCAGTGCGACAAGAAGGACGAGACTGATGATGCCGACGGCGCGCCATTTGTTAGTGTTTTTTACGGGTGGGGTCGGAGTCGGAGTAGTATTGTTTTCATCAAATTGCATTTGATTTCCTTTCTAAACTAAACTTATGCTTTTTTGATTATATCAGAATTATTTGAGAAAAAGGATTTTAGAGATTTTTTGTGCCTGTTAGTTTTTGACTGGATTGCTTCGCTGCGCTTGCGATGACGGGGGAGGAGTGCCTAATTGCGCAATAAAGCTATGTGAATCCGTCGATGGATAGGATGGGCGTGATCTGGCGTGATATACTTTAGAGATTGAAGGTATGAGCGTGATGGAAGATATTGTCGAGAGATTGGAGCCAAGAATCAAGGTTTTGTTCGTGAATGAAAAGAGCGGGCATGATCTGGAGCATTTGAAGAGAGTGATGGGTCTGGCTTTGAAGATACAGTCTGTTGAGGGCGGGAATAGGACAGTGATCGGTATTTCTGCATTTCTGCATGATACGCATAGGGCTCTTGCGTCGCAAGCGGGCAAGCATTGGTGTAGCCCAAGTGAATCCCTGCCGTTTATTAGGAAATTATTGCGAAGTACGGAACTGGAGGTAGAGGTGATAGAAAATATTTTACATTGCATAGAACGTCATGAGGAGACGAATTTTATGGGGAGGGACAGAATAGCTTCGGACAAAGAGACTTTGATTGTACAAGACGCAGATAATCTGGACGCAATTGGAGCAATAGGGTTAGCAAGGGCTTTTACGTATGGCGGAGCGCATGGAATGAAGATCTGGGATGGGCAGGAAGTAAAGGGAGAAGAGCAGTTTGATATTGATGTAAATTCTCATACTTCCATAAAGCATTTTTATGATTATCTACTGAGGATGAAAGATAATATGAACACAGAGACGGGAAAGCGACTTGCGAGGCAAAAGCATAAATTTATGGAAGAATATTTAGGGCAGTTTTTTGCGGAGCACAACTTGGGGGATAGTGAGCCGTGAAGTTTGGATAAGATTTAGGCATAGATGATGGTGAGGCCGCCGAAATTGATTTCGCCGGTGAGGGTAAGGACGGGCGAATCTTTGACGGGAGAGGGGTGATTTTTTTCTTCGGTGCCAGCAAAGGAAGAGTGAGTTTTGTCAACAACGCGCCAAGTTTTGGGGACGTAGAGCTCAATGCTGCCAAAGTTGCAGTCGAGCTTGACGGTAGCTTCGCCATTTTTGGGTTTGGCATTTTCAAAGTAGGCTTTGACAGAGCCGAAGTTGCAGTCAAGACTGGCGGTGTCGAGTTCGTTTTCGAAATATTTGACTGCAGTGCCAAAATTGGCGTCGGCATTTTGGCCGTGAGGGAAGAATTTTTTGCGGAAGATGACATGAAAGGCAACGGTGAGCAGGGCGGCAGCGATGAAAAGGTTGCCGATGGCTGAGCCGTCCAACGCGAAGACTAGATCGTTGGCGTTCATGATGGTTATGATGGCAGCGATGAGAAAGAAGAAGCCAGCCCAGAAGAAGTGGAAGATAGAAAAGATGGCGACGATGGCAAGAGCAGTGATGGCGACGATGATGCCGATGTTGACAGCGAGAGTGATAACGCCGAAAATGTTTAGGATGACGAGCGTGGCGGCGGCAACAAAAAGTAGGCCGCAGATGGTGCGCAAGACGATATTGACTGGGCGGCGAGCCTTTTTGCCGTGCTGGGCGCAGTCATCGCATTTGCAGTTGGTATTACATTTTTGTGGTTTTTGCATGATTTTGACTCCTTGCCTTGAGCGCGCCTCTCAGGACTTTAATATATTGGCGCGAGATGTGAAGTTTCTTGTCGGTGTTGCTGAACTCGACAGTACCGGTGGTACCGACGGTTGTTGCAAAAGAGAGGACGTGATTGACATTGGTAATGCCTGCTTTGCTGATACGGAGGAAATTGGCGGGGAGGATAGCCTCTAATTGATAGAGGCGATATCGGACGCGGTAAATATGATTGCGGGTATGGGCATAGGTGTTGTCGTCGGCGGCTTCGAAGAATAAGATTTGTTTAGGTTCTAGGAAGTATTCCTTATTATCGCGGTAGTAGGTTATTTGGTGCACGTGTTCATTTAATCAGCTTGTGTTGGAGCTGTCTATGCTCTTGCGGTAAGCGGTAGTGTATGGTCGGCAAGTGGTCGAAAAATACTGGCAAGTAGTTTGTGTGAATATTGTTAAGTTGGTTATGTTAATATAGACGTATGTTATGCGGGTGTAAGTGATGAGTTTTTGGAGCAAGATTTTCAAGAGGGGGATGAAGCTGGACGCGGAACATAGCGTGCCTTCGCCTAATGGGCGGGTGGTGGCGACGTTTACGCTGGAACGTGGACGGATGAGCTATTTTGTTAAAAAAGACGATAAGATTATTGTGCGCAAGTCGAAGTTGGGCTTGATATTGAAAGATGCGGATGCGCTGGAGCATGACCTCGGGATCGTGAAGATGCATGCGCGTAAAGTTGATAACGTTTGGGAGACGATTGTGGGGCAAGAACGTCTGATTAAGAACAATTATAATGAGCGATGTTTTTATCTGGAGGAAGAAAATGGGGACAAGCGACTCTTGACTGTCCGGATGCGTGTGTTTAATGACGGCGTAGCGTTTCGTTATGAGATACCGGCGCAGAACAAAATGGAGCAAGTGGCAATAATGGACGAGCTGACGGAATTTGCTTTGAGCGCAAATGATGCGGCGTGGTGGATACCGGCTTATCAGCCAGATCGGTATGAGTATAACTATACAAATCGTCCATTGCGCGAATTGACGGCGGAGGTGCATACGCCGTTGACGGTCTTGACAACATCCGGACACCACGTAGCGATTCATGAAGCGGCGCTATACGATTATGGTGGGATGACATTGAAATGGACGGGGACGGCGTTGAAGTCCGAGATCACGCCGCGATCTGACGGGGTGTTGGCGTGTGTGGATCTGCCCTTTTCGACGCCCTGGCGTACGATTATTATTGCGCATGATGCGATAGATCTGACGATGAGTCGGATGATTTGGAACTTGAATGATCCGCCGGAGAAAGACTTTAGCTGGGTGGAGCCGGTGAAGTTTATCGGGATTTGGTGGGCGATGTTTGTGGGCGAGTGGACTTGGGCGCCGGGAGAAAGACATGGGGCGACGACGGGGCATGCCAAGGAGTATATTGATGCTTGTGTGCGGCTGGGGATTACTGCCCTGTTGATTGAGGGGTGGAATGATGGCTGGGAGGGTGATTGGCTGGAGAGTGGTGAACGAAATAAGTTTATGGTGCCAGCGCGCGGGTTCAACCCGGAGCTAGTGGCTGGCTATGCGCGAGAGCAAGGCGTAGAGCTGGTGGGTCACCATGAAACAGTTGGATTTATTGATAATTACGAGAACCAGATGGAAGATGCATATAAGTATATGAAAAATCTTGGTGTGCGTTATGTGAAATCTGGATACGCTGGCTCCAAGATGACGGTAGGGGGCAAGAGGGAGTTTCATCATTCACAGATTGGAGTATTGCATTATCAGAAAGCGTTGGAGTTGGCGGCGAAGTATGGGATCATGTTGGACGTGCATGAGCCGATTAAGGGTACGGGGGTGGAGCGGACGTGGCCGAACTTATTGACTCGGGAGGGTGCGCGCGGACAAGAATATGAGGGTGGGGCGTTGAGCCCTTCGCACGCTTGTATACTGCCGTTTACGAGGATGCTGGCGGGCGGGATGGATTATACGAGTGGAATTTTTGATGTGACGAACTTTACGAAGCGGGTGGCTTCGACTTTGACGCGCCAGTTGGCGTATTTTGTGACAATTTATTCGGGAATGCAGATGGCGGCGGATCGCCCACAGTTTTATGAGCTAGAGCATCCGAATGCGTATAAATTTATTCGTGATGTGCCGGTGAACTGGGAACAAACGGTGCCATTGTTGGGTGAAATTGGACAGTGCTATGTGGTGGCGCGACAAGGGAGAGGCACGCAAGACTGGTTTGTTGGTGGAGTGACCAATGAACAGGGGCGACGGGTGGAGATATCTTTTGAGTTTTTGGATGAGGGAGCGAATTATATTGCGGAAGTTTATCGTGACAGTGAGGATGCGCACTATCGTGATCATCAGTTGGGCTATGAGATAGAAGAAAAGGTGGTACGACGGGAAGACAGCTTGGATGTATATATGGCGCCGGGTGGTGGATTTGCGATCCGTTTGCGTAGAGCTTAAATGGTTTTGGGATATTTAAGAGTGATGGTAGTGCCGTAGCCGTGGCGGGAATGAACTTGGACGTGAGGATTGGCTTCCATGGCGGTGCGTTGGCTTTTGGGTATGGCGCTGCCGGTGTCTTTGATGAAGATGAGGACGTCTTTTTGACCGGATTTAGAACCGATGGTAATGGCGCCTTGCTTGGTGCGGGAAAAAGAATTTTGGATGTAAGTTCTTAGCTCGTATTTGAGTATGCGCTCGCTGATGTCGACGGTGAGAGAAGGATCTGCGAGATCGAGGTTGAGGGCGATTTTGCGGCGCTCGCAAAAAGGCAGAGCGATTTTGTACAGAGAAATGAGAACGTCGGACACCTTTGCCATAAGCATATTGTAGTATGCGGAAATAGCTTAGGTCAATATTGGGGCGCTAGACACCGGGGGTGAACATTTTGATGGCTTTGCGATGGCGTTTGAAATTTGGGTCATGGAGGGCGACTTCGGTCCAAAAGGCGGCGGAATGGTTCATGTGATTGATGTGGGCGAGTTCGTGGAGGATGATGTAGTCGCGGAGAGGTTCGGGGAGATTCATGATGCCAATGTTGAGAGAAATAGTGCCGTTGCTACTGCGGCTGCCCCAGCGAGTATTGGCGTGAGAAAAACGCAAAGTGGTGTAGGCGTAGCCATGCTTTTTGGCCCAAAAGTCGAGGCGGTAGGGTAGGTATTGTTTAGCTTTTTTCATGAGGAGTTTTTTCTTGGTATCGCGGGCGCGTTGGGTGATGGGATCTTTGACAGGGAGTTTTTTGCGGATTTGTTCCCTGCTGGAATTTAGGAGGCGCTTGATGAGAAAATTTGGGGTGGATTTGGGGACGGACATGGCAAGACGGCCGGAGGTGGAGATGGAAAATTTGATACTGCTGCTGAGGGCGTTTTTGCGGATGATGATTTCGCCAAATTCTGGGTCGGAGAGGATCATATTTTGGAGAGACTAGACAGGGCGGATTTGAGTTGGGTTTCAAAGGTGTGTTTGCCGGAGATGACGACGGGGGATTCGGAATCTTCAGGAGCTTCGAGCTGCGTTAGACGTTCCTCAAAGAAGGCTTTGGCTTTTTCGACGGATTTGAGGTGGCTTTTGATACGGTACTTTATGGTGTTGGTATCGGTCTGAATCCAAAGAAGTACGGGATTGTAGCCGGTGGAGCGCAAGATGCTACGGATCTCTTCGCGGTGCTTGAAGGTGTCAGAGGCTCCTTCGATGAGGAAGTTTTGTCCGCATTGGGCGATCTGGTCAACTAGAGAGAGGAAAGTTTTGCGACTGATGCCGGGAAGAGCATCGTAGTTGAGAAGTGGGGCTTTGAACTGATGGCTGAATTTAGAGGCGAAGGCGGTTTTTCCGCTCATGGGTGCACCGAAAACCAAAATGGCATAAGGCTTAGAGTGGTTCCCGTTCATAAGCGTATGATAGCATAGATTGTTTAGTTTTTTGAAGTTTTGGCGACGTTGGAACTGTTGGAAATAAGGACTTGAGATGGATAGTAAAATAACCAAACGAGATAACTGGCGATGGGAAAGATGAGGGTAGCGATGATGTCTTGGGAAGAGAGAAAACGGAGGCCAACGCAGATGTCGCAGGCTACGAACAGAATGAAGCCGTAAAAGGCGCAACTGGCGTGAAAGTTGAGGCGATCACGACGGAACCAGACAATGGCGAGAGCAAGATTTAGAAAGACGGTGCAGGCGTAGATGAAAGCAATGGCGTAGATGGGCGGTATGCCTTGGACGACGCCGGCGGCGAAAACGAGAAAGACGATGAGGAAGAAGCCGACGAGGGCTTTGGGCTGAGTCTTGGTGAAGCGGGCAATGTGGAAAAATTGGGCGAAGCAAAAGCAGTAGACGCCGGGGATGAGGTAAGGGGTCCAGACGAGGATGGTGTCGGCGAGGAGGGTAAATAGAAGAGCGAAGATGAGGAGAGTGTCAGAACGAAATTTTTGGTAGGCGTAGATGAGGCAGAGGAAGATGCCGGTATATTTGAGAAGAGTGGTGCCGAGAAAGTCGGGCGATAAGATGTCGAGAAACAGAAAGCAAGCGTAAATAACGATCCAGATTACCAGCCAGTGCCAATCTACGTGGCGGATGCGCTTGAGGTCGCCGAGGATCTTTTTAAGCATGAATTGATTGTAGCATGAAAGACTACGGTAATTTTAAGATCGCTATAGTTTTCCTGGTATAATTGGTAGATGAAAAAGGCCGAGATGCGGGATCTTGTTTTTGTATTTTGCGCTTGTTTGTCGGTGGTGCTTTTGGTTGTGAGCAACATTGCAGCGACAAAGTTGTGGGATTTTTTTGGTATTGCGATGCTGGATGGCGGCATATTGTCTTTTCCATTTGCGTTTGTGTTGTCGGATGTGATTTTGGAGATTTGGGGAAAACGTAAGGCACAATATGTGATTTGGTGTGGATTTTTGCTGAATTTTTTGATGGTGGGATTTTTATTGGCAGTGCAAGTGTTGCCGGCGGGGGCTGAGTGGGCGCATCAGGAGGCGTATGAAACGATTTTGGGATTTTTGCCACGAGTGGTGCTGGGAAGTTCGGTGTCGTATTTGGTGGCACAGATGTTGAACGTGTTGGTCTTTGCAAAAATTCGAAAAAAGACGGGCCAGAAGTGGCTGTGGATGCGTAGTTTGGGATCGTCGGTGGTGGCGAATATTACTAACTCTTTGGTGTTTTGCGGGGTTGTGTTTGGTGGAGTGGTGAGCATGGGCGAGTGGTGGTCGATGGTGGGGGTGTCGTGTGGGCTGATGATTTTGGGCGAGACAATTTTGACGCCGCTGAATTATTTTGTAGTGGGTAAAATGCGGAAATTGATACATGGGCAAGTTTGGGTTTAGAATTGAGGCGAGCTTAGGTAATGGAAAGGGGCGGGTGGGGACGATTGTTACGCCGCATGGCAAAATTAGGACGCCGGCGTTTATGGTGGTGGGGACGCGAGGAGTAGTACGAAGTATGTCGGCGGAAGATTTGACCGGTGTGGGGGCGCAAGCGATGTTGTCTAATGGTTATCACTTGAGGCGGAAGGCGGATGAGATTGCTGAAGCTGGGGGGCTGGCGAAGTGGAGCGGTTGGGGTGGGCCGACGTTGACGGATAGTGGCGGATTCCAGGTGATGTCGTTGGGTTCGGGGTTGGGCAAGGTGGTGTCGATGGACAGAGAGGATGTGGGCAGTGGCCGACAGACGCCGCATAAGGAAAGATTGGCAAAGATTTCGGATCGAGGAGTGAATTTTATTGATCCGTGGGACTCAAAACCTGACTTTATTGGTCCGGAAGAGTCGATGCAGATTCAGCACAAGATTGGTGCGGATATCATGATGGCGTTTGATGAGTTGACTTCGATTGGGGATAGCTATGAATACAACGTCGAGGCGATGGAGCGGACACATGTTTGGGCGGAAAGATGTTTGACGGAGCACCGGCGTTTGGGCGGTGAGCAGGCGCTTTACGGAGTGTTGCAGGGCGGGCATTATGAGGACTTGCGGAGAGCGACCGCGAAACACTTAGGTGCGATGGATTTTGATGGTTATGGGCTGGGTGGAGCATTTTTGAAAGAGAATTTGGGAGATATTTTGGAGTGGGTGGCGGAGGAATTGCCAGAGGATAAGCCGCGACATTTGTTGGGGCTATCGCGGCCGGACGATATTTTTGTGGGGACGGAAAATGGGGCGGATACGTTTGACTGTGTGGCACCGATGCGAGAGGCGCGACACGGGCGGATTTATACGCTGGATGGGGATTTGAATTTGCGTAAAGGGATTTGGGAAGGGTCGAGGAAGCGGCTGGACAGGGGATGCGATTGTGCAACCTGTAGGTCTGGTTGGACGATTGGTAGGCTGAGAAGATTGTTGAAGTCGCAGGATCGGGATGAAAAAGAAAAGTATTTTAATTTGGCGAGCATACACAATGTACGATTTATTGTGCGATTGGCGGAGCAGATTCGAGAGAGCATCATTCAGGGCAGATTCGAAGAGTTTAGGGTCGAGTTTTTCAAAAGGTATTATCGCTAGTGTGGTATACTTGAAGCATGAGCAATAAAATTGAAGTTGATACCAAGACTTTCGTGAGGTTTTGGTTGGTCATTTTGGGGTTGGGGTTGGCAGCATTATTTATTTGGCAGGCGCGGGTGGGACTTTTGATTTTGGGTATTTCCCTGTTTTTGGCGATTGCGATTTCGCCGCTAGTCAAAAAAGTTGCGAGCGTAATACCGGGTGAGGGACGGAAGTTGCCGACGGCCATTGCATATGTCATGGTGATGGCGGTATTGGCGGGGGTGCTGAGCGTGATTGTGCCGGCGGTAGTAAATGAGACGACGCGGTTCGTGACGACTTTGCCGGATACGGTGGAGGAAGTGACGAGTGGCTTAGGGTGGGTGGACGACCTTGGCGAGAGAATGGAAATTGAAGATTTACGAGGACAGCTGATGAGTGGGATCAGCGAGTTTTCGACACAGTTCGTGAAAGATTTTGGCAGTAATATACTAAGCTCGGTGGGTACGATTGGGTCGTTTTTTGCGGCGTTGATATTGATTTTGGTGTTGACGTTTTTGATGTTGCTGGAAGGACCGAGTTTGTTGGCGACGTTTTGGCGTGGTTTGGACCGAAGTGGAAATAAGCATGCGGCGAAGATTCAGAGGGTATTGAATAGGATGGCGGACGTGGTGGCAAGATATGTATCTGGAGCGTTGATGGTGGCATTGATTAATGGACTAGCGACTACCTTGGCGGTATTTATATTGTCGATAATTTTTGGTTTTTCGCCGGGCTTGGCGTTACCGTTTGGCTTGATCACTGGCGTAATGAGCTTGATCCCAATATTTGGCTCGTTTATTGGCGGGCTATTGGTGGCTATATTATTGGCGTTTGGCAGTTTGGGGGCGGGAATTGCGTTTATTGTCTACTTCCTGATCTATTTGCAGTTGGAGGCGAATGTGATTTCGCCGAGAGTGCAGAGTAAGGGTATGGGCCTGCCGGCCCTGATGGTGTTGGCGGTGGTGACCATTGGCGTGTATATGTTTGGGCTAATTGGGGCGATCGTGGCGATCCCGATTGCGGGGTGCGTGAGGGTGGTGCTGGAGGAGTACGGGCGAAAAGAAACGAGGGAGACTAGCTGATATATTGCCAAAGGGGGCCGCTGTCGGTGTCTAGGACGGTGATATTTCCCTTTTCCAATTGTTCGCGGAGTTGATCGCTTTTGGTCCAATCCTTTTTTTTGCGAGCGGAGTTGCGTTCTTCAATGATTTGTTTTTGTTCATTAGTAATGTCTGGGGTGCTGCAGAGGAGATTTAGGCCCAGTAAATCGTCGATTAATTTGACGGCGGGGAGATTAAGGGGGAAGGGGTTGTCGATAATAGAGAGAGCTTCGGGTGTGCCGAGATTGTCCGAAATGGCATCCAGAATGCGCTTGTTGAGCTCTTCGTTTGTGGCGGTTTCGAAGGCAGCTTGGTGACGCTGGGCTGCAAAGTTGCGCCATTTAAGGAGCCGGTTTTTGGCGGCGGTAAGATCGTCAAAAGTGAAGTTGCGCTCAGATTGGTAGTGGCCCTGGAGGATCCACATGCGATAGTCGAGAGGAGTGAAGCCTTTTTTGGCCAGGTCCTTGAAGGTATAGACGTTGCCGAGGGATTTGCCGATTTTGGTGCCGTCGATGGTAATGTGATGATTGTGGATCCAAAATTTTGAGAGCGGCTTATCAAAAGCGGCCTGACTTTGGGCGATTTCGTTGGTGTGGTGAACGGGAAGATGGTCAATGCCGCCGGCGTGAATGTCGATGGGCTCTCCAAGTTCGGCGTGGATGATTGCGGAGCATTCGAGGTGCCAGCCGGGATAGCCGGGTCTGCCGAGATAATCCCAGCGCATGGCGTGGTCTTCGTCCGGCTGGATGAATTTCCAGAGGGCGAAGTCTGAGGGATTGCGTTTTTCGGGGTTGAAATCGACACGGGCGCCGACCTTGAGGTTCTCGAGGTCAAGACGTGCGAAGTCGGCGTAGGCGGGGAATTTGCTGGTGTCGTAGTAGATGCCGTCGGTTGTTTCGTAGGTGAAATCTTTGCCGGTGAGAATGTCGATGATTTCGATGTCGGTGGCGATGTATTTGGTGGCTTTGGCGATTTTGGTGGGCTCAATGAGGTTGAGTTGGTGGAAGTTGGCTAGGAAAATCTCGGTATAATATTCAGCGATTTGCCAGACGGTCTTCCCTTCCCTTTTGGCGCCTTTTTCAAGCTTGTCTTCGCCGTCATCGGCATCGGACGTAAGATGTCCGACGTCGGTGATATTGAGGATGCGATTTTCGTGAAAACCGTTTGCGCGGAGGGTGCGAATTAGCGTGTCCCAATGGATATAGGCGGCGAAGTTGCCGATATGAGGACAATCGTAAACCGTGGGGCCGCAAGTGTAGATTTTGACATTCTGAGGATCTTCTGGCTTGAATTCTTCGACGGATCTGGTGAGGGTATTGTAAAGTTTCATGTTGCTATTTTAGCATATTGGATATCAAATCGGCGACGGACGGAGTGGTTTGCTTGACTTCTTTTAAAACAATAGGAGCGGAATTTTCTAGGGCGTATCCGTTAAGGAGATGAAGCATGGCGATGTCGTTGGGGCCGTCACCGACGGAGGTGGCGTCTGTTTTTGAGAGATTTTCGTGGTCGAGGATAAACTCTATCGCAGTGTCTTTGCCGGCTTGCTTATGGACCACGTCGACCATTGTCCAGTTTTCCTCCGGATATGGGTCGTTAAAGGCGGCAAGGGCTTTGACTTGGTCGCCGAAGTGCTGGTTGATTTTTTTGGCGATTTTGATGGCGGGGGCATGAGCTTTGCCAGTAACTCTGACGCGGAGTTTGGTGAGGTCTTTTTCGAAATAAGCAGCTCTATCTGTAAGGTCATAATAGATGATGCTTATGTCGGTTTTGATGTTTTCGTTGATGAAGGAGGTCAGTTGTTCGGCTAGCTGAGGAGAAAGGAACTGTTTGAGCAGGAGATTATTTTGTTCGTCGGTTACGACTGCGCCGTTATTTAAAATGAGATAGTCATATGGGACGTGGTGCTTGTCAAAAAGCCGTTGCATGCTAGCGAGGGAGCGACCGGTAGTGACGACGAATTTATTGCCAGCAGCACGAAAAGTTTTGATGGCTGTGATGTTTTTGGCGATAGAGTCTGCTCCGGCGTAGATGGTGCCATCGTAATCGCTAAAAAGTATTTTGCGGGCCATCGGAGGATTCGCTTAGGAGTTTGGCGGTGGCATTGATGAGTTCGGGCAAGACTTGCTCGTAGTTTTCGTAAATGCGAAAGCCAGAGGCGTAGGCGTGGCCGCCGCCGCCAAAAAATGCGGCAAGTTGTTCGGCGATGGGTAAACTGGAGCGGACTTTGCCCGTAAGCTTTCCATCAGGATAAGTTTTGATGGCGACAGCAACATCGACACCTTCGACAAGGCGGAGCTCTTCTAAGATGAGCGCGTTGGGATTGTATTCGTCGGAATATTCCTGGATATCTTCGAACGGGATGAGGACGGTGGCGAGACGGCCGTCAAGATGATACTGTACGCGCTTGATGAGATCGGCTTTGTAGCTGAGGATGCGAGGAGATTTTTTCATGAAATCTCGGCGACGCTCTTCCATTTCGGCGATGTTGGCGCCATGATCGATTAGGTCGGCGGCGATACGATAATCTTCGGCGGTGACGGCTTGGGAGGTGAGACCGAGAGTGTCAGAGAGAATGCCGTAAAGGAGATTTTCGGCGCATTCCTGATCAATACCGTATTTTGCATTGATAAAAATTTGGTAAAGAATTTTGCAGGTGGCGATGGAGTTGTCGAGAATGGACGTAAATTCAAATGGCAGATCGGGGGCGGTTTCGTGATGATCGATGGCGAGAACGGGAGCATGTTCCAGGCGATTTTTGATGGCGGGGTCATTTAGGAGTTTGGAAAGCAAAACAGTGGAGGCGGTGTCGACGATGATGTAGCCGTCGGCCTTGTACGGAAAATCGTTGGTAACGCGTGACCAGGTGGTAAAATAGCGGATATATTTGGGGATGTCGATGGGGCAATAGAGAGTAGTTTCGTGTTCGAGATGGGTGAGGATGTTTTCGAGGGACAAAGCGGCACCTAGACTGTCGCCGTCGGGGTTTTCGGCTTGGATAATACAGAGATGGTTTTTGCCATCGATAAATTTTTGAAAATTTTCATGCATGTGTGAATTATATCACGGATATGCTAGAATGAGCGCGTAGGGGCGTAGCTCAGTTGGTAGAGCACCGGTCTCCAAAACCGGGTGTCGTAGGTTCGAGTCCTGCCGCCCCTGCCATTTAGGACTTGGTCGAACAGTCTGCTGTTTTGTGGGCGGGTTCGTGTTGAGCATGATTTTGGTGTTGATTGCGTATGCCCTGCTATCTGTAAATAAAATAATAAGGAGTAAATTTGGCGGAAGGGGCTTATGAACTTGATGGAAGCAATAGAGAAAAGAAAGAGTATCAGAAAATTTGATAGCAGAAAAGTTGATAGTAAAATTATCGAAGAGATACTTTTTAATGGCAGTCTTGCTCCCTCGGCGAAAAATAGACAACCATGGCGCTTTGTGGTTATTCGAGAAGATGAAGGCCTAAAAAATAAAATAGCTGACATTATGCTCGAAAAGGTTGAGGACGGAATTGAGAATAATGAAGAAATTGAAAGTATTAAAGACACGGCTAGAATCGTAAAAGAGGCGCCTGTACTTATAGTTGTGTTTAACAGTGGAGACGACGGAGCTATTAATTCTAATTTGCAATCGATAGGTGCCTGCATACAGAACATTTGTTTATCCGCTGCTGATTTAGGTGTAGGTAGTTTATGGTTTTGCGATATTAGTTGTTGCTTTAGGGAAGTTGAGGACTTGCTGGGGAAGAATGATATTTCTTGCGTTGCGGGTATTTCCTTAGGCTATCCGCTTGAAGATCCAGAAGCTCGACCTAAATTTAGACTAGCCGTTGATGAGCTGACTGACTGGAGATGATTTCATATGGCGAGAATTCTTTTGAAAAGTTGTGACGGAGCGCAGTTTAATGAAATTTTAAGGAGGGCCGTACAATGAAAATGGTTAAATATGAAAATTCTGAAAAGTTTTCAAATAGCAATAATTGTACTGTATGGGAATATCCGCTTGATGATAAGGACATAAATTGTGCAGTGGCTAAAATTACGGGAAGATACCCCGATGCTGGTTATTGTTGTAATGAAGATTGCAAAGAATTGATTTATGTTATTGAGGGAAGCGGAACTTTAAAAACTAAAAACGGTCAAACAATAGAGTTCAAAGAGAAAGATGTTGTTTTGATAGACAAGGGTGAGGCTTATTATTGGAACGGCAATTGCGTTGTCGCGATGCCGTGTGTTCCCGCTTGGTATCCCGAACAGCATAAGCTGATAGATTAATTAAGAACTGTTTTTTTGGGGGCTTTTTTGTCTTAGATTTTATTGTTTATGCTAAGAAGGTGGGGTATAATTAGTGGTGATGAGGATTTTGATGCTAGGTTGGGAACTGCCTCCGCACAATAGTGGTGGGTTGGGAGTGGCGTGTTTGCATTTGTCCAGAGCCTTGTCAAAGATGGGAGCAGAAATTGACTTTGTGGTGCCGTATGAAGCTAACCATGGAATAGAACACATGAGGATATTTTCGGCGACACGGATAGATCCGCTATATCGCTATGGTGGTACGGCGTATGAATCTCGGCGGATCGCCGAGAAATTGTACAAAGCCTTTACGGAAGAGGAAATGTTGTCGGTTCGCGATATCCAGAGGTGCTATTGCGAGTTCGTGGAGCGTTATTT
>Ga0123353_10006406_pt1 | contig 15661 bp, 8 predicted proteins | sample TergutLab28metaG_3_FD_92763 | JGI IMG/M metagenome (GOLD analysis project Ga0123353, IMG submission 92763) | Labiotermes labralis P3 segment gut microbial communities from Petit-Saut dam, French Guiana - Lab288 P3 | ecosystem: Host-associated > Arthropoda: Insects > Digestive system > Gut ... | reverse complement strand
TGCTCCTGCGGTGCTTGTACAAGGCGAATCGATGGAAATACATTGAAAAACAAGGCTCCGTAAAAATAAATCAAGCCGCGTGAAAAAACCACTAAATGACAAACGCTCCCGACGTTCATTGTCTTTACTCTGCCTATCCAAAATCGTCGCTCAGCCTTTCCTGCTTCTCCGCTGGAAGCCATCGTTCCAAGATAGTGTTCAGTATTTTTCGGTCGATAGGTTTCGACAGATAGTCGCTAAAGCCGTTTGCCAAGAACTCTTCCCTTGCGCCGGATATAGCGTTGGCAGTCAGTGCCACTATCGGCAATTTTTGGAAGCGATCTCCCGCCAGACTCCTGATTGCTGTCGTTGCCTCAACACCGTCCATACCGGGCATCATGTGGTCCATAAATACCAAGTCGTACTCTTTTTCCTGCACCGCCTTCACGGCTTCTGCACCATCTGCACACATATCGACCTGTATCATGTACATCGCAAGCAATCCCTTTATCACTGTGCGGTTTATCATGACATCGTCCACAATCAGCACATGCGCCATCGGAGCCTTGATGATCAACTTGCTCCGAAAGGTATCGAACATTTCCCTATGACTGATCTCTTGTGGCAGCGTGATTGTGAATGTGCTCCCCTTGCCGCATTCCGACCGCACCGATATGTGACCGCCCATTGCCGAGACCAAACTCTGCGTGATCGCAAGCCCCAGCCCTGTCCCCGCAATGCCTTTGTTGCCCAGGATGTCGAACTGCACAAAATCATCGAACAACTTTTTAATATCTTCCTCTTTTATCCCCCTGCCGCTGTCGGTCACATCGAAGGTAAGGGTTACATGGCCATCATCAACCACCGTCCCCTTGGCGGAAAGGGACACAAACCCACTCGGCGTATATTTGGCGGCGTTACTGAGAATGTTCAACAACACCTGACGGATCCGCACCTCGTCGCCGAAGAGTGCCTTCGGGATCCCGCTGTCGATGTTCACCCTGAATTCAAGTTCTGCCTCCTGTATCTTTATCTTGATGACGTTGACAACGTCATGGATCATTGGGGAGAAAAGATAGTCCACCGGAACGATTTCCAGTTTTCCGCTTTCAATTTTAGAGAAGTCCAAAATATCATTAATGATCGACAGCAGATTGATACCGGACCTTTTTATCGTGCGTACATGGTCGTGCGTGGAATCAAGTTCCTTTTCGTGCAGAGCGAGTTCCGACATTCCGAGTATTGCGTTCATGGGTGTACGTATCTCGTGGCTCATTCGGGCTAAAAATTCACTCTTGTAGCGCGAAGTGGTTTCGAGTGAGTCCATCACCCTGCGCAACGATCGGAGAAAAATGGCAATAAATCCGTTGAAGATGATTAGTATCAGTGCCATCACTCCAAGCATGACGAGAAACACTACGGTAACATGGTTCATGTAATCATCGATGCTGTCCGGCATGGCTGCCGCAGAGTACCATTCCAAGGCGGGAACAGAACCTACAGTGGTTTTTCCGAGCGGCGAATTAAGGATACGCGTCTCATTGGGGTTGAGTTCCTGCGCCATGGAAAGAAAACCATCGCCGAACGTTTTGTCGATGTGTTCTTTCGTTGTTACTTGTTCGAGATTTCTGGAACCCGTAATCTCTCCCAGTGCGTTAAAGAAATAGAGTCTGGCATCCCCTGAATAGCTTTGGTAGATGGCATTGACAAATTCCGACAGATTTACGCCTATTCCCAAGATGCCGAGCGGCTTGCCGTCAGAATCGAAAACCGGAGCGTTAATCCAGATGTTCGTTACTTTGAGGTTTGCGTCATAGTCGATGTTGAAGTTGTACCGTTCGGTCTCGTGCATTGTCAGGTTATACCAGTATTGTTCAGGATCATCGGGATCGACCGTATAGGCTTCCACACCGTCCAAAAGAAATTTTTTATCCTTGTCTTTCACCCAGAATATCGAGGCGGATGTGAACATCCTGCCATAGCCTTCAATGTCCTTGAGGGCGAGTTCGGCTGTTCTGGAATCGTCTGGGTCGAGGAAGTGCTGTTGAATAATGGGGGACGATGCCATTTTGAGGACGATGGCAATGTCGCCGTTGACTTCCGTTTCCAATTTGTGTCGCTCGAAATCCAAAAGCCGCAACATTTCGATGCCTTTGTTGTTCTGGATAATATGCCGCATAGAAAACAAGAAAGCAGCACTACTCACAACGAGAATTACGAGGAAAAGAATGGTGGAAAACGTAATAAAGTGGAGCAAATACCGCCTTTTATTCTGTGATGCTACCCGTTGCGTCATGTTGATATTCCCCCCGTTTTGCCTCGCCCAAGGACGATTGTATCAGATACCAGCAAGAAAATCAAGACGAACTGCCCATTTTACGATTGCGGCTTTGTCAACTTGTGGTAAAATTACGCTATGAAATACGAGCCCGCAAAAATTGAACCCAAATGGCAGGCGTTTTGGGAAGAGAATAAGACGTTTGAAACGCGTAAGAGCGAAGGGCGCAAAAAATACGTTCTCGATATGTTTCCCTATCCTAGTGCCGCCGGATTGCACGTGGGACATCCCGAAGGCTATACCGCGACGGACATCGTGTGCCGATTCGAACGCATGAACGGCACTGCCGTGCTGCACCCGATGGGCTGGGACGCTTTCGGACTGCCTGCCGAACAACAAGCAAAGAAAACCGGCACGCCGCCTCGGGAAATTACCGAAACGAACATCGCCAACTTTCGTCGGCAACTCAAAATGCTCGGCTTTTCCTACGATTGGAGCAGAGAACTTTCGACGACCGATCTCGATTATTTTAGATGGACGCAATGGATTTTCCTTCTTCTGTACAACACTTGGTTTGACACCGAACAACAAAAGGGGCGACCGATTGACGAATTGCCTATTCCGCAAGATTTAGCCGGTACTCCGGCTGCGGAGGCATACAAAGACGAGCACCGGTTGGCGTATCAGATTGAGGCTCCCGTGAATTGGTGTCCTGCCTTGGGCACCGTGCTTGCCAACGAAGAAGTTATTCAGGGACGCAGTGAGCGAGGCAACCATCCTGTCGTGCGAATGCCGTTGCGTCAATGGATGTTGCGAATTACGGCGTATGCCGATAGACTCGAAAATGATCTCGACACGCTCGACTGGTCGGAAGGCATTAAAGCGTTGCAACGTAACTGGATAGGTCGCAGTACGGGTGCGGAAGTTGATTTTTGTCTGGAACCACCCCGTCATTTTGCTGCGCAAAACGCCACCCCTCCGAAGGAGGGGAATAATTCCCCTCCCTTGGAGGGGTGCCCGATAGGGCGGGGTGGTTTCCCTCGCAAGCCCGGCGATGACGTAATAAGAATCTACACCACGCGCCCCGACACGCTTTTTGGAGCAACCTACATGGTCATTGCGCCGGAACATCCCTTTGTGCAAAGACTTACGACCGACGAACAGAGTGAAGCCGTCAAAAAATACTGTGCGCAAGCCGCCTCGAAGAGCGATCTCGACCGCACCGATCTGGCAAAGGAAAAGACCGGCGTGTTCACCGGGTCTTACGCTATTAACCCAGTGAACAACCAAAAAATTCCGATTTGGATTGCCGACTATGTACTGATTTCCTACGGTACCGGGGCGATTATGTCGGTGCCGGGACATGATACGCGGGATTATGAATTTGCAAAACAATTTGGACTGCCGATTGTGAACGTCGTATTAGCCGCCTCACCCTGTGAGGCGCAAGACGGCGCATTCACCGAAGACGGCATCGCCATCAACTCCGGTAAATACGATGGTCTCACAACGGCGGAATTCAAGGAAAAAATAACAGCGGATTTATCCCAAGCGGGACTCGGTCGTGCGGCGGTCAATTACAAACTGCGCGATTGGCTTTTCAGTCGCCAGCACTTTTGGGGAGAACCGTTTCCGATTCTGCACGAACTGGACAACGACGGCAAGATGACGGGGCGAACAATTGCATTGGATGCCTCGGAGTTGCCGCTTGATATGCCGAAGGAGTTGCAGTTCGATGCCGAACACAATACGCCGGAACCGCCGCTGGAACACGCACCGCACGATTGGCTCTTCGTAACACGAGACGGCAAAAAGTACAAGCGGGAAACGAACACGATGCCCCAATGGGCGGGGTCGTGCTGGTACTATCTGCGCTTCATTGACCCGAAGAATGACAAGATGCTCGTCGATCCCGAATGGGAAAAGCAGTGGATGCCCGTCGATCTTTACGTCGGCGGAGCGGAACATGCTGTGCTGCATCTTCTCTATGCCCGATTTTGGCACAAGGTTTTGTACGATTACGGCATTGTTTCCACACCGGAACCGTTCCAAAAATTGGTTAATCAAGGAATGATCCTCGGCGAGGATGGTCAAAAAATGTCGAAGAGTCGAGGGAACGTTATCAATCCCGACGATGTGGTACAGAAATACGGTGCCGATTCACTTCGGCTTTACGAAATGTTCATGGGACCGCTGGAATCGGTGAAGCCGTGGTCGATGGAAAGCGTCGGCGGTGTGCGCAATTTTCTGGATCGGGTTTGGAAGATGATCGTCGATGCGTCGGTCTCTCCGTACACTCCGTGCGACCTCCGTTCCCTCCGTGGTGAAGATATTAAACATGGAGAACACGGAGATTACACAGAGGACACGGAGGAAATCCTGTTGAATGCAGCAGTCCAAGATGTGCCATTAACACCAGACCAAAACCGCATATTACACAAAACGATCAAGTCGGTAACGGACGACATTCGCAGTATGTCCTTCAACACGGCAATCGCTCGAATGATGGAATTCACCAACTTTTTCTTGAAGGAAAAGGTTCGACCAAAATCGGCGATGGAGCGATTTGTATTGATTCTGTCACCGTTCGCTCCGCACATTGCCGAGGAGTTATGGTCGATACTGGGACATGCAGACACGTTAGCCTACGAACCGTTTCCGACTTACGATGCGGAAGCGATCAAGGAATCGACATTAGAAATACCTGTTTCGATCAATGGCAAGTTACGGTCAAAGATTGTCATATCGGCGGATGCCGACGAGGCAACAATGGAATGTCTCGCCCTTGCGGATGCGAAAATTGCGGAGTTGTTAGCAGGCAAGACAATCGTTAAAAAAATTATCGTTCGCGGCAAGATGGTCAACTTCGTGCTGAAGTAATGTTACCTCGTCAGGGCGGCGATTCGCTCTTCGAGGTCTTTCTGTTGCGGATAGGCTTGGAGCGCACGCTGATACTCATGCACCGCACCGGACACGTCGCCGCTCTGCTCTTTGAGAAATCCCAATGCCCGAAGTGCGCGGTAATTCGTCGGCTCCGTTGCCAAAATCTGTTGCAATAACTGTTCACTGGCTCTGCGGCAGTCTTGCGCAACATTGGTGCGTCCCTGAATCATGCATATTTGCGCAAACTCTTGATAGAGTCGTGCCAGTTCAAGTTTCGGTTCGGCGGACGCAGGATTCGCATTCGACCAGCCAATCAGAAGTTGGAAGGCGGCATCGGCATTTTGGCAATCCATGTACAGGGCTGCCAATCCGCGATAAGCGTCGGCATGATTGCCGTTTTTGGCAAGGCAAAGTTGATAGTACTGGGCGGCTTGCTCATATTGTTGTTGCGCTGCCGCCGCCTGACCCGACACGAGGGAAACCTTTGCCGATTGGTGATACGTTGCCGCCACATTGTACAGTGCATTAGGATCGTTCGGACTCGCTTTGAGTACCGATTGAAATGCCGTCATTGCGGCATCGTATCGGGCTTGACCGTAGAAACGCATTCCTTCGGCAGTCTGGTTTTGCGAAGCGCAGCCCAGCGTCAACATTAACAACAGCGAAACAATACCTATCCTTCTCATTGCGCCGGAAATCGTAACGATTTTCGCATAACCGGGCAAGAGCAATCGGGTTCCCCTATCATTTCTGTACAACCTTCACATTTCGGAACATAAACGGATTGGTACTGACAATGATTGGCTTTCCACTCTTGACGGTCAAATTGTCGATGCCCACTTCTTCCGTAATGATGCACGGAAATTGCTCGACGAAAGATTCGTTGGTGTAGGCATTGTTGAAATCTGCAAATATCTTCGGTCCCGGATAATTTTCTCCATGATTGCGGTCATCAATGACCAAACCCTCTATCGTGATCTTCTTCGGCATAAAACATGTGTAGCCGAAGTCGTGTTGTCCTGTATAATGTCCGCCGATCAAAACAGCATCGGGATGCGCCCCATTACGCGGCAGAAATTTGCAGTTGCGGATGATGATCTCCCCTTCCCAAGTACTGCCGTAGTCGCTGCGCAGATTGAGAAAACTGTATCCACAAACCTTTGTGTTCTCAATAAGAAAGAGACCGGTGCCAATGAGGTTAACGCCCTGATGTCCCAGTACCGAATTCTTGATCGTGGCGTTTGCCACTCCCATGTGGGCATCGAATCGGGAAAATTCGACTGCGTCGAACGTTAAATTTTTTGAATAGTTTGAGCCGAGAATACCCCAGTATGTTGCATCATGAATGTCATTGGTCTGCTTGCAGTTTTTAAATGTAACGTTGATCGCCTTGTTAACATTGAGGTCATACGAGCCCATCGACACTGGAACCCCTGCCGCACCGATGGTTCTATAGGTCTTGTGTCCCGAAAGCGTGCAGTTTTGTACCATAGCATTGGCGCACCTGACGATGGAGATAAAACCGCCATAGGGCGCACCGTGATCCCCTTCTCCGGTGATGGTGTGATACAAGCCATCGACCACTACATTGGAACGAGTGATTTGGATACCGCGACTGTAATAGGTGTATCGGGACTCGGCTTGGTTGGCAATCCGCGTGAAATGTCCCCCTTTGATCGTCAACGGTTCGGAGTCCATAGGATAGGCGGTCATCGAACTGATAGTGTCAAAGTCCCAAACAATCGGGGCGTTCATGTCCACGTTGCCGTTGGGGTCCACGACAAACACGTCGGTTTGTGCGGAACCTTTGTTTTGGTTCGCCCCATAACGTATGTACCGCATCGTCTGGTTATCGACAACTTCGATGAACGATCCCTGCGGTAATGTCAGATCGAGTTTCTCTTGGTTCCGTTTGAGCGTTGTTACAGTGGTGATCTTCTGCAACGGCAGTGTTGACGAAACGTTGAATATGTGATGCCCTCGGTCTTCGACGGAAACTTTCGAGTCGTCGATGATGAACTTGGCATCACCCCAGTCGGTATCGGTCTGTATTTGAGCGGTGCCTCGGACATTACCGATGTAGTAGGTTGCTCCCGCATCCGCTCGGACGGGCAGTCCTGCCTCATTAGCGGCATCGTGCGCCTTGATAATGGCTTCAAAGTCATCGGTAACACCATCGCCGACCGCTCCGTGTTGTCGGTAAGAAATGTATGTTGCATCTTGCGCAGTGATGGACGTAGCCAATCCGAAAAACAGTGCCAAACCAATGACGGTCGTGTGAACGAAATGTTTCATAAGGCGACTCCGAGACGGAAATTCTGTCCCGTATTCTACTGTCTTTCCATGCGGGGGACAAGAGCGTCGGGCATAACCCGTCGGTGTTCGCTCACTCACTTGCCCGCTGCCAACAGCGTCGATTGGTGCAAGTTCATTTCATCCAGGGTGTAAACAACCGTTGTCTGTCCGACGATTTCGAGTTTGTCCGTCCCATGTTCCGACTTGCCGGGAGGCTGAACCAAAAATTTCAGATCGTCGCCTACCGTAAACTCATCTCCGAATTGTAATCGGACAGGTTCCTTCACAAGAATGCCCTTAAATACGGTTCCGTTGAGTGAACCGACATCGAACAGATAGAGTTCCTCTCCTTTATCGGTGAGCACACAGTGCTCCCGGCTCAACATCGGGTGCGTCAACACCCAGTCCGACTGACTACTGCGACCAATGGTACATGGCGTAGTAATCTGCTTCGACTCCCGAAGATGCCCGTTAATAAAAAAGGATACCACCAAATTCATGTGAACCTACTCTTTTCGAAGTACGTGACCTGAGCCACAATCTTGCGACTCCGTTGAACCTCTCAATAACCGCCATAACCGCCGCCGCTTCGTCCGCCGCTGCCGCCTCGCATACCACCGCTTCGTCCACCACTGCCTCCGCCTCCGCCGTAACCGCCGCCGCCCATGCTACCACCCATGCCGCCGCTTCTGCCGCTCCTACCGCTACTGCCGCCGTAACTGCCGCTACTGCCGCTGTCTTTGATGTTTTCCAAAACACTCATCAAAACGGTGTCGAACTGGTCGAGTTTGCCGTTTTCCACCTTAATGAGTGCCAGTAATTTCTGCGCCCGGTCGGTGATTCTCCTCTCCTGTTTTTCGTCTTCCGCCGCAATTTGTTCACGGAGGACTTCCACTCGTTTTTTCAACTCTGGCGAAGTCCCTGCCACTTTGTCTAACCATTCCTCGCTCGCGTAGATCCGGGAACTTTCGTCCACTTCCGGGTCCACAAATTCACCCAAATATCTCAGGAAAAGAGCAAGGTGGAACTGCGCAATCGGGTCTCCTTGGTCCGCCGTTTCCTCGAAATACCGACGGATTTTTCGTAACTCAGACAAGAAGAAATCGGAACTTTCATAGACCCCGACGATGTATTTATACGCTTTTTCGCGATATTCTCGCTTTTTCAATTCACTTTCTACATAGTCCCGGAATTCCTTTTCCTTATCCTCTTCGCTTGACTCCCCTAGACCGGGCAAATTTGAAATCAACGACTCCACATTCACGCCCATGGCTTCGAGCATTTCTGGTTCCACTCCTGCGGCAGTCATCGCAGCCTTCACTTGTTCTGGAGTCAAACCTGCTGGTGCTCCGTCCCTGGGTATTCCGCCCATTGGCATTCCGCCCATGGGACCACCCATCATACCGCCGCCGCCCATCGGTCGTCCACCCATACCGCCACCACCCATCGGTCGTCTGCCCGGCATGCCGCCGCCCATCGGTCCGCCCATCATGCCGCTGTCCATCATGCCGCTCCCCATCATGTCACTACTGCTCCCCATCATTGACCGGGCAGCATTGAACAGTTGACTTAAACGCTGATGCTACTCAAATTCCTGCTTTTTCTTGGGATCCGCCAGCATTTTTTCGATTTCTGCCTCCCGCTTCTCTGCGTCCCAGTTGAAAGTAAACGAATCCGCCAGTTCATTCAGAATGTCGAATTTTTCCCGCATAAAGTAATAGGTCGCCACCCAACCCTTTTCGCTATGATCGAACAAATTTTGGATCGAACGAATTTCGATTCGTTGACCACGATTGATGAACGGTCCTGAAATGACTTTTTGACGTGCATACGCATCAACACTCCTATTGAGCGCATACATTCTATCGAGTTCCAAATCCGAGTAGAAATCTCTACTCGTGATATTGCCGCTACTGCCGCTACTGCCGCCGATACCGCCGATGCCGCCGATGCCGCTACTTCCCAAACTGCTCGATCCGCCGCTCGACAAGCCACTCGTCAAACTGCTACTGCCGCGGGAACCACTCGAGGTGAACGATGCCCTAAGTTCTGTCCTATCTTGCTCCTTTTGAGGTATTGCAAGATCGCTCAAATAATTGGCTATTTCGTCTAACGTGATTCTTTCGGCGAGGACGCTGCTCATTGCCGCTTTGCCAAGAATGATGTTTTCTATTTGATACGTCAATCGATGATCGACATGTTGCACCAGGTAGATTCCCGTCAATACTTGTGCGGCGAGCATAGGGTCTCGGTATTCATCGCCTTCGGCATACTCTGCCCAGAGGTGTCTGGCGTATTTTCTTCTCCACGATTCGCTCGTTGTAAAATTCGGCTCTCGCCCGATACCAGTACGTGTTTCTGTTTTGAACAATTGTGCGTACTGGTCGTAGTCATCTTGAATGAGACCATGTCCCTGTGCCGGAGCATCCGGCGCAGAAACGGAGATTACCGCTATAAAAGCGAACAAGAAAACGGAAAGGGTCAAGCGAGTCATGGCGGTAACCGGGTAAAACAGAGTTACGTCCCCTGAGCAAGGAAGCACGGCGCACGTATTGTAACATGCTTAACCCCAAGTTACAACGTTTTCCCGATGTTTTTTCCGATTTTTTTATCTATTTTGAGAATTTTTTCCCAATTCGCCGATTTTTCCGCTTTTGGGGGTTGACTGGTGAGATGGAAGAGGCGCAAGAGCCCGCCAGTCGGCGATAGCCGACCAACCGCCCAGCGGTCGGTTGACTACCTATTGTGAAACTTACAATCGGACTGAACATAGACGGAGTTCCGAAAAAATTGCTCTTGCCAATTTTCCCGAATTTCTATACGTTTCCTTGTCCGAGTGAGACTCGACTCAAATTGCCGGTCACTATGAATGGGACTAAATTGACTTCACTCTCTACCGTTTGGTGGTCTGCGCTGCCCTTCTGCGCAATCCTTTTCGCCAGTTTTGCGCTGGCTGCTCCTACAAAGATCAACGATACAAACCTTGATGACTACCTGAACGACGACGATGTACTGCTCATCGAAGACGGAGACTACACCCTCGGGTCGGTCGGACAATCTCTGTTTGAATTGGTCGGTATTCTCATTGAAGAAGATGGTGAATTGCGGCTGAAACCTTTCGCAATGGTTCATGTGAGTGGTGGGCGTGTCGATCTCAAAGGCACCCTGATCGTGCCGAGTACCCTGGGAACGGGGATTTACAACAGCGAAGAACCGTGGGACGGTGTCAGTGCACTTGCCCCGGACAAACCGACGGTTTTCTACGTCGACGGCGGAACTGTTAAAATCGCGCTGGGAGATGATGTCGAACTCTCTGCCGATACCGTACATGTGGTCCTTGAAGGCGACGGAACGATTGATGTGGAATCAGGCGTTACTTTCATCAGCGGCACCGTGAGCGGCACCGGCGATGTAATGAAGGAAGGCGACGGAACGTGGCAGGTCAACACGGTGCAAATGACCGGTAATTTTAATGTTCTTGGCGGAACCGTCGATTTTCAGGACAGTGTGGCCATCAATGGTACGTTAAACGTTGAAGCGGACGAAGTTAATTTTCTCGGCAATTCCAGCATGAAGATCAATATCGGTACATTAAACGTCGAAGTTGGGACGGTAAGTTTTCTCGGTGGTGCCGATGTGAACATCGGCGAACTGAACACTCTATTGGGAACAAGCATCAGCGGATTGCAGGACGATGGAACGACCAAAACCGACATGACCATTTCCGGCGGCGGAAAAATTGAAGGCAATTTAGAGGACATCGGCACGTTGACGCTCACCGGCGGAACTCTCACGTTTGCAGGAGGGACTCACGACATAGAAAAACTCGGCATTGCGAGAAACGCAACGCTAGATGTACAAGATGGAGCAAGTATTCGATTGACTTCGGGGGATGCCAAAGACACATATAACGACATCATCGTCGAAGGAACGTTAAAAGTATCCAGTGGTGCCATAGGAATTTACAAAGGGGACATCAGTGATCCCGGCAACCTTCAACTCGACCCAACCTATATTACTGTTTCGGGAAGTGCCAGCACTTATGCCGATCTTATCGCGGGAAACATTTCCGGCGGTACGGTTGCCATTTACAAGAATGATCCCGAAGGTCCCGAGGAATTTCTCTGGGCTGACACCATCGAGACCCGAATTGCCGGGGTCGGAAAAATTGACGTGGCAGAGGGGGTTACCTTCCAGAGCGGCACCATTGGAGTGGATTCCGAAGCGACTCGTGCTCATGTCGTTGTTTCCGGCGGCGGAACCTATCAGGCGCATAACGTTGACATTGGCGACGGCTATTTCGTGGTGATCGAAGAAACGACGACGGAATTTTTAGAAGGAGTCCAAGCCGGTACGCTTTACGGCGCGGTGGGAACGCATATCATCCATAGTTATAACGGGATAGATGATGATTACCGGATCGCCGCTTTCGACAAGATCGAACTTGCCGGTAACTACGACGGCGGAGACAATGATCTGAAAATCTTCGACGGCGGTTGGATTACCGGACGCATCGCCAATGTCAATGAATTCACACTGGGCGGCACGTTTTTGATGCAGGTTGATCCTGCTTTAGCGACTGATCCTGCTGCTGATCCGATGATTAGTACGCAGTCTTGGACATTGCTCGAACCGGAAAAAATGCAAATTCGGGTCTTCGGAACAGAGTCCGGGATTTATCAGAAGGTCATTCACGTTGCGGAGAATGACAACGATGCCGATTGGCAAACTTTGCTGAATGTCCTGCACAATAGCGAGACGGCACTCTATAAACCCAGTTGGACAAATGATGGATCGTACCTCGATCTCGAACTGGACATTCTTTCCGTCGACCGCTACGTCCGCGAACAGTGGGGTAAGAGAGGTCGCAACGTTGAAAAAGTCGGGACGTTCCTGGAATCTCTTAGCCGGCAGAATTCGGCATATCGTGAGTATTTTGAGGGACTGAGTGATGCCCAACTTCGGAATGCGGTCCGCAGTGCGTTGGCGGGAGAACTGGCGGGCAATGCCATGCGAATGGTGATGCAACAGCCGGCGCACTCCGTTTTTCGACATTTGGACGGGATTGATCCGCTCCGCTCGCCGTTTAATCGGGCGAACAATTGGACAACCCGGGGACAAGCTCCGAGACATATCCGGGAAGGATACAACGTGTGGTTCAATCCCTTTGGACAAGCAGAACATGCGGAAAAGGATGGACATACGTTTGATGGATACGACATGTCCCGATATGGTTTCTATCTTGGCGGTGATATTGAAATTTACAACCGTGCCGTTGCCGGTGTCCTTTTTGGTTATGCCAATCCTTCTGTGAAGAGTGACCTCGGCAAAATTTCGGCAGACGACTACACGGGGGCACTCTACTTTCGGATGCCCGCCGTTTGGGATGTCATGCTCAATATGATGGTCGGCTTCGGTAGTCAGGATTACGAGTACAAAAATACAAACGGCGATTCCAAATTTCGCGGCAGTTCGCTGTTTGCCAGTGTGGAACTGTCGAGACCGATTCCCTTTTCGTCTTGCGGATTGACTCCGCTCGTCGCGATGGACTTCCAATCGGCAACGATGGACAAGTTCGTTGTGCTTGATCCGGCACTCGGCGGTGTCCTGATTGATCCGGGTAATTTGGATTCAGCAGTCATCCGGGTTGGATTACTCGGAGGAGCGGGACGAATTCGTACTCGGTTACAGTACATGCGTCAGATAGCGGGAGAGGATTTTGTCAACTCTCGGACGGCGTTGACGTGGGACCTTGCCGCTGCGACGACGGTTCGCGGTACTCAATGGGGCAAGGATTGGTTGAACGTGGGCATTGGCGGCGAGTTGTTGTCCACGCGGCACTGGCGTGTCTTTGCCGATTACAATTTCGACTTGGGACAACACACCACGTCGCATCTCGGCTCTCTCAACACGGTGTTTCGCTGGTAGGCGACCAGTACTGCCTCTGTTAATCGCGTTTTTCCCACCGGTCGTACAGATCGAAAAAGGCACTGCGAAAATTGCAGCCGGAGCGGTCGAACACCTCTCGCAGTACCGATTCGTCCGGCAAGACCGGCAACAGTTGCCGAACGATTTCGACGAAGACCGAAAACTGCGGTTGCGTCCGATACAGAATCGGTATGAACCACAGGGGACGATGTACTGTAAAAATCAAACGCTTTGCCCGGTAGCGAAACCGAACCTGCTCCCACTTCGGTAACTGTTCCATTCCATCGACGAAAAGTTGCTCCTCTTGAAACGTAATATCATCGGGAATGCGCCGGTGTTGATCATTAAAAAAAAGAAACCGAACTTTTTCTCCTCGATTTTCATAGCACTTTAAGAGTCCGAGCAGGAGCGTGGACTTCCCGGTGCCGTGCGGTCCCACGATTTGGCAGATCGGATACCGGAGCGATTTTTCAAACAATGCGTCCATCGTTTCTTCGGGCTCCAAAAACTGAAACGGCAGAACACCGGCTGACCAAAATTTTGTCGAAAACGGATTGAACACTTAATGATGACTAGCAATTTTCGGTATCTTTGCGAAAAGATGTACATCATTTTACCTTACCGCGAACGTCATGAAAGCCGTCCCGCTAATTGAACCGACCACAGGCAAGCCGGTGCCGCCGGATATTGCACGCCGCGAATGGCAAAGAGCGAAAGGTAGTCAACCGCCTATAACCTTGAGCAAAATGGGCGAGACTACAGCCGAAATGGCGGCGGAGGCTGTCAAAAATTTGTGTATCCTATCCCAGCCTGTTTTGTGTCCTAATTTACGCACTTCGTCAATTAGAGTTTGCAGTTCTCGCAAATACTTGCCCCCCAATTCCTCCGTCGCTTGCTTTGATGTCAAGAATCCCACCAGACTTTTCAGGATTTGGGCAAACTGCTCTTCGCTCACGGAAGTTGGTAGATTAGGAGTAATTACAACGTTGCCGTAATTTTTATCAACAATCGTAACAGGGGCATGACAATGAATTGCGTAAGCCTGCCCGGTTGCCTCCAAAGGAACATCCCTTTCATTGGTAGCGTCAAAATATGCACGTCCTGCCCGCAAACATCCGCGAATCGCAGATTCGAGCAACATTAACGGCATTTTTAGCGTATCTGAGTATTTGTTTTTTTTGTACGTTTCCGGCAAGAGCACTTCATACTTCAGTTCCGGCTTAAGAATTTTGTAACTGTCAAAAATATACTTAAGCGTTTCGCGTAACGATGTCAGATACTTTGTTTTGTCCTTGCCTTTTACACGCACAGTAACGTTTTGTCCGTCTTCAACAATGAGAGCCATTGCGTCGCCTTTGCGATATTTCAAGACCGCTCCTCTTCGCCACAACAAACCCTCGTTAACGATTTCTCCAAATTCATTACGCTGTACAACAACCCTCGTGATGATATTAGGTGGCAAGAATTTTTCGACAGAAAAAACCATCGTTAAGCGGTCATTATCGTCATCGAACTTTGGCAAATCATTGGGCTGATCCGGCGATAAAATGCCGGGTATGAAAACGCTGGTGTTGTCTTTGAAGTAAGCCAACTCATATACCCGCATCAGTTGGAACAGATATTCCACTTTATCAGAAGGATATTTGTAACGTTTGTCTCTTTTAAGCAGTCTTACGCCATCATTCACGGTGAGTTTAGGCTTGCGTTCCTCATGTCCCTTGTTGATGAGCCTGTAAATGCCGTTGGTTATCCAATCAGGATTAAGAACAAGCATTTTGAATTTTCCCATATCGTCTTTGTTGTACCAGAAGCAAATACCGAGGGTATGCAAATTCTCTAATACTTCCTCGATGCGATCACCATGTATATCGTATTTATTGGCGATTACGTCAAAGTCCTTCCGCTTGATATGTGGGGCTTTTGATTTGTCAAAACTCTTTTGTAAGTCATTCTTAATTTTATATGCTTCCGCCGAAACAATCTGATTATTCCATGCCGGGTTATTACGTACCATGTCCATAACCTTCTGACGAAACTCTTCCAGTTTTGTTTTGCTCCTGTTACCTATATCGACGCGGTAAAACGTGGGTTCTAAGGAGGGATACTGTTCTTTTAGTGTATTTTCTGCAATATCTGCTCTGCGACGGGTTTCGTTGATTAGGAAAAGTACCGGTGACGTACCGCCGTGTGCGCGTATTTGTTCCAGCCAATATGTGGGATCTTTGTCCTGTTCTATGCGCCCATTGTAAACATAGATGTACAGGCAGCGTGCGGACATAAAACAAGTGTGCGCCGAAT
>Ga0123353_10006405_pt1 | contig 15662 bp, 14 predicted proteins | sample TergutLab28metaG_3_FD_92763 | JGI IMG/M metagenome (GOLD analysis project Ga0123353, IMG submission 92763) | Labiotermes labralis P3 segment gut microbial communities from Petit-Saut dam, French Guiana - Lab288 P3 | ecosystem: Host-associated > Arthropoda: Insects > Digestive system > Gut ... | reverse complement strand
GCAGAACAAGTCTCCTTCCAGCAGAGGATCCCTGCTCGGCGCTAACACGGGAAGCGCCCTTTCTTGCCCGTTAAAAGATAGATAGTAACGCAAAACACCCAGATCACTTATATGATCATGGTGTAAATGAGATAATAAAACTGCATCTAATGCCGCCGGATCGGTTGAAGCGATTAAACGCGCGAATACACCCGCGCCTATATCCAACAAGAAGCGTCTGCTTTCCGTCGTTACTAAATACCCGGAACAGGCGCCTGCGGGCGCGGGGAAAGGCCCGTTCATCCCGAGTATATGCAGTTTCATTTGATCATTCACGCCCGGTTAAACATCAGGCTCCAGAAGACCTAAATCGCCGTCTTTCCGAAGGTAAAGAACATTGGTTTGGTTGGTTTCATGGTTGATAAAAACAAAAAAGCTATGCCCCAACAACTCCATTTGCAACATCGCGTCCTCCACCGCCATGGGCCGGATGGGAAACACCTTGTGCCGGACGATTTTTCGCTTCTCCTCAGGATCGGCATACTCCGATTCTTCGATATACTCCGGTTCCTCCTGACGGAACGCGTCGGTACGCATTCTTTTTTCCAATTTTTCGCGGTGTCTGTGTATTTGCTTTTCCAGCCTCGCCAAAGCCTGATCGATAGCCAGATAGAGATTATCATCTTCCGATGCCTCCGCCCGAAGCAGCATACCGCCAACCGGAACAGTCAGTTCTACGATTCTGCGGCCATGTTTTTCCTTTTCAAGGCGTACGTTCATCACGGCATCCTGATGCAGATACCTATCCATTCTGCTTGTTTTTTTCATGATACGGGATGTTACCCCGGGTGTGACCAACATATTTTTCGCGGTGATTGTCGTTTTCATATATGTCCTCTCCTTATTTACACGCTTTACCAAAGGCGGTGATTCCACGCCGCAACATCCGACAGCGGCCAGGATACCCGTCGGCAGTTCATTGGTATCACGCCCTTTCTTTCCTCGGGCATCTTGTAGTCTGTCTTTAGTAATATTCTGCGTCAATGACGGGATTCCTTTTTTCATGTATCTTCAGACGAGTCGGCGACTGCCATGCTATATAGTGAATTTTCCATGACAGCCATTGACATAATGAAGCTTCGATGCGCTATAATACGGTGCCCGGTACCATATAATCGGAGTGATGGCATGTCTGCGACCAAATCCATCGTAAGCGGTGTAACCATTTTGTCTGTAACAGGCATCATATGTAAATTAATCGGCGTTTTCTTCCGTGTGCCGCTTGTTTGGCTCATCGGCGAGGGAAGCGTTGGCATATATCAGCTTGTATTCCCTACTTACACCATGCTTTTAACCATTTCATCAGCCGGTTTGCCGGTTGCCGTGTCTCACATGGTATCGGCAAACCTCTCCCGCGGTGATCCGGTATCTGCCAAACGGGTGTTTAAGCTGGCACTTCGGTTATTGGCGGGTATGGGTATCGTATTATCTGTTGTCATGGCACTTATGAGCGGTTGGCTTTCCGAGTCATTTGTTCATGACCCCGAAACGCTTCCCGGATTTATCGCCATCGCGCCTTCTGTGTTCATCGTTTGTGTTCTTTCTGCTTACCGCGGTTTCATGCAGGGGCAGCAAGACATGATGCCAACAGCCGTTTCTCAGCTAATAGAGCAAGTATTAAAAGTCGCATTCGCGCTGCCGTTGGCATATGCGGGGCAAAAAATTAGCATGGCATACGCAGCAGCCGGCGCGTTACTGGGTACTTCCATAACGGAAGCCGCCGCGCTTTTTTATATGATGATTTTGTATAAAAAACGAAATGCCACATATGATAAGCTGCCTGTTGCGGAAACAGCGAAACCGCAGACAGATCGATCCATCCTGCGGCAATTGGCCTCATCCGCGCTTCCCATCACATTGGGCGCGTCCATCGTTCCGCTGTCCGGCTTTGTAGATTCATCCATGATTATGTCAAGATTGGCGCAAGCAGGTATCGGTACAAACGCTGCGCGAGAGCTATACGGTAGCTATTCAGGATGTGTCATCAACTTGATCAATGTGCCCACCGCCTTGGCGATAGCCATCGCAATGAGCCTGGTTCCAGCCATCTCGTCCGCGTGGGCTGCAAACGATAAAAAAGCTGTACAACGGCAAAGCATGTTAGGCCTGCGTTTTTCGTTTTTAATCGGACTCCCGTGCTCGGCGGGCATGAGTATTCTGGCCGCTCCCTTATTGCATTTCGTCTTCGGCAGGACACTGGCTCCCGAGAATTTCAACGCCGCTGTGGATTTATTAACGGTTTCTGCCCTGACTATCGTGTTGTTTACGGTAGTACAAGCGACATCCGGTATTTTACAGGGGCTTAAGAAACAAAAAATACCCCTTTATACACTGGCTGCCGGTGTGGCGATAAAGATAGCGCTAAACGCCATACTCATTCCTATACCCGATATGAATATTCATGGTGCGCCCATCGCCTCCATTTTTTGTTATGCGGTCAGTATGGTGCCAAATCTCATATATGTTGTTAAGCATACGGGAATGAAGTTTGATTACAACCGTATCATCATCAGGCCCTTGGCTGCTACCCTGATCATGGCTGCCGCCGTTTTCGCGTTGAACCGCTTTCTGCCCGACGGCAGCATAAGCCTGCTTATCTGCGTTACTTTTGGTATTGTTGTTTTTGCCTTGTCCGCCTTTGCTCTCAAGGCTGTCACCAAGGATGATCTGCGCGCTTTCGCGCGACGGAGGCGTCATGCGTAAAATAATCATTGTATCTTTAGGGCATGGAGATGAGAACCAACTCACGCGCGCCGCTGTACACGCACTGACATCCGCTCCGACTGTGATTTTACGTACGGAGCGTCACGGTGCGGCAGCATGGCTTCGGCACGAGGGCATTGCCTTTACGACGCTGGATGATTTATATCCTGCCAGTATAAGTTTTTCAGAATTGAACGAGAAGGTGGCTGATCGCCTGCTGTCATATAATGGCCCGGAGCCTTTATGTTATGCCGTTGCCGATCTGACGGAAGACCGGACCGTCGCCGCGTTGCTGGGCAGAAACGCGGCCGACATCACATTGATACCGGGTGTCACGGCTTCAGCGCATTTCAGCGCGGCATCCGCTACAATTACACCGGACGGCTTTCTCACCTTTCCGGCCGCGGTTGTTTTACAAACCGCTCCGAACCCCAGGATACCTTGCCTCGTTACGGAATTGAACAGCCGTGTGATGACCGGAGATGTGAAGCTGGCGCTGTTGGTATTGTATCCTCCGAATACTGTTGTTCTTTTTTTGCATCACGGCAAGACTACGCATATACCTTTAAGCGCGTTGGACAGGCAGTCCGCTTATGACCATACATCCTGTGTCTTTTTACCGCCCTTATCCATGAAGGACAGAAACAGGCATGATTTTTATGATCTGGTTGACCTGATGAACACCCTGCGCGGAGATAACGGCTGTCCCTGGGATTTAGCGCAAACACACGAAAGCCTTAGGCAGTATATGATCGAGGAAGCCTATGAGACCGTTTCCGCCATTGACCAAAAGGAAGATGACAGGATATGCGATGAGTTGGGTGATGTGCTTTTACAGGTCGTTTTTCACGCGACAATAGGCCGTCAACATGGTTGTTTTGATATCAACGATGTTACAAGCGCCATTGTAAATAAGATGATCTCACGCCACCGCCATATCTTTGGCGGCGACTCATGTACAACACCGGGAGAAGTGATAGAGAACTGGGAAAAAATAAAAAAAGAAGAAAAAGGTATCATCGCTTATTCCGGACTGATGGAAGACATACCTGAGGCGCTTCCCGCATTAATGTACGCATCAAAGGTGCAGCAGAAAGCAAAGCAGGTAGGGTTCGACTTTTCAAACGCTCGGGACGCGCTTCAAAAGACGCTGGAGGAAGCCGGCGAACTGGATGAGGCGCTCGCTTACAATGCAGATGCAGCAGAAGAACTCGGAGACCTGTTATTCTCCTGTGTAAATGTTGCCAGGATTCTAAAAATACAACCGGAGTTATGCCTGCGGGAAGCTACTCGGAAGTTTATCAAACGATTTACACGTATGGAAAAACGAATAAACGCCGAAGGAAAGACAATGGAGGACTTGACTTTAGAAGAAATGGATGTATACTGGCAATGTGTGAAAACCGTGCAGGATACATGACAGCTTTGGCGTTGTCGTTTCGTGTGCGTTTTCTTTCCGCCGTATCAGCAATAGCTGTTTACGCCGGAAACGGGTCTATACGACTTTGCCATAAAGGCTATAAAAACAAGGAGGATTTACAATGAACAAGTCAGAACTCGCATCCGCAGTGGCGGCCAAGTCCGGTTTAACCAAGAAAGACTCCGAAAAAACCATCAACGCCGTGTTTGACGCGTTAACCGATGCGTTGAAGGCCGGTGAAAAAGTACAGGTCGTCGGCTTCGGGACGTTTGAAGTCAAGTGCCGTCCGGCGCGCTCCGGAAGAAACCCGCGCAGCGGAGAGCCGCTTCAGATTGCCGCTTCCAAGTCCCCCGTATTCAAGGCAGGGAAAGCCTTAAAAGATGCCGTAGACAAATAACGTAACTATCACGCTCACAGGCTGTTAGCCTGTGGGCGTTTTTTATTCCCGTTCCACTGAGGAAATTTAACCGATGAGATTGGACAAGTTCCTAAAAATATCCCGCCTTATAAAACGACGAACCGTCGCTAATGACGCTTGCAGCGGCGGCAGGGTCACCGTTAACGGGAAGGTAGCCAAACCCGGCCATTTGGTTCGGGTAGGCGATGTCTTGGTTATCCGTTTTGGAGACCATTTCGGGCATTACGAGATTACCCGCGTAGCTCAAACTGTGCGGAAGGAAGATGCCGCTGACATGTACCGCGTCGTTTTAGAGGATAACGGCGCCCGCGCCGAACGGGATTAATCAAGACCAATGACATACGCAATTTTACTGGCCGGCGGTAATGGGGAACGAATGGGCGGAAGTGTCAGCAAGGCGCTTTTGTCACTGGGCGGCCTGCCGGCCGTTGTTCGTTGCGCGCGTGTATTGTCAAGCTTTGCGGATGGCGTCATTCTGGTAACGCGCCCGCAGGACACTGAGGTTATTCATAAAACGCTATTAGAACATGGTTTGAGGGATGTGCTTTACGCACCCGCAGGAGAAGACAGGCAGGCGTCCGTCAGAAACGGATTAACGCTTCTGCCCTCAGCATGTGAAACGGTGTTGATTCACGATTGCGCGCGTGCTTTGGTAACGGAATCTATCGTCAAGCGTGTCCTGGACGCCGCGCTTCATCATGACGCTGCCATCGCCTCATTCCCCGTCACAGATACACTTAAAGAAACAGAGGATGGTAAAACCATCCGTTTAGACGCAGGGCCTGACCGTTCCAAGTATCGCGCTGCACAAACCCCCCAAGGTTTTTCAACGAAACTGCTTCGGCGCGCGCATGATAACGCGGAAGCGCTGGGTATACGCGGTACGGACGATGCTGAGTTGGTAGCTCTTTTAGGCGTACCAGTTCAACTTGTCACTGGTTCCCGCGAAAACATTAAGCTTACCGTTCCGGAAGACCTACGGATGGCCCGCGGTATTTTGTATGCGCGTGAGGCGCCCTTCAACGCCATTCGCGTCGGCCATGGTTATGATGTACACCGGTTAGTAAAGGAACGTCCGCTTATTTTAGGCGGAGTTACCATACCGCATCCCTTCGGGCTATTCGGTCACAGTGACGCGGACGCGGCGTTGCACGCGTTAATGGACGCTATGCTTGGCGCAGCGGGGTTGGGAGATATCGGGCTTCACTTTCCGGACAGCGACACTGCATACGAAGGCATCTCCTCATCCAAGTTATTGTCAACGGTCAAACGCCTGCTTGGTGAACAGGGGTGGAAGCTGTTGAACGCCGATATAACCATAGTAGCCGAGCAGCCAAAACTGGCGCCATATATTCCCGAAATGCGCAGGAATATTTCCAACTTGTTATCCGTCTTATATTATGATGTGAACGTGAAAGCGACGACAACAGAAACGCTTGGTTTTGAAGGAGCATGTGAAGGAATCAGCGCGACAGCGGTCTGTACGCTCATGTATCTTAAAGAGAAGGAAGTGACGGAATGAAACTGCTTATGAAGATGACCATCTTATCGGTACTCATTCTAATATTGCTTACCGGTATGGCAGGCAGCGTATTGGCCGACACATGGCGCGGTGAGGTTATCTCCCAACAGGTCACTTTTCGGGAAGCACCCAGTGAACGATCCAAATCCCTGGGGCGTATTACAAACGGAACCGAATTGACCATTCTATCTCATGATGTACGCGGATGGTTTCAAATCCTCCACGAAGGCAAGGAAGGATATGTCATGGATCAATACATCGTGGAGTGGCCTGAACACTTGACGCTTCTCGGAACGGTTTATGTGTATGCTTATCCCCGTTCCGATAAACGTGTAGCAGCGCTAGGCGCTTACACACGCTTGACAGTCATTGACGAGTATCAGCAGTATTATGTGGTAAACTTACGCCAAGCATCCGGTTTTATCAGCAAGCGCGCAAACGTTATGACGGATACCGAAGCGCTTTCCTCACCTGTTATCAGTACCGCTCGGATAAGCACCCGAACCTTGCCGCGCGACGGTCCCTCCACACGCCACGCTCAAGCCGGCAATTGGTTGGAAGTGAATGAAACACTGGCAGTCATCGGTAAATCCGGCGAGTGGTATCATGTTATTTTAACCAGCGGCAGGCCTGCTTTCATCAGTGCTGCGGACTGCTTAATTATATAAACGGGGTGTTTTAGATGGAAACTGCGGATGCACTTGATTTGCGGCAATCCCTGCGTGTATACGCGCCAACGCCCATTTCTTGCCAAGCCCGGCATTCCATTCTGCAAAAAGCCATTGGATCCCCGACTGCAGGCGCGTTGATGCTGTATGCTATTTTGGAAATAGAGGATCAAGCTATCAAAGAAGAGTTGTCCGTTTTATGTGACCATCAACCCTTCATAGCCCGAGCGCCTTGGCTGACACTGTTTGCGGCAGATTATTTCAGACTCTGGAATGCTTGGCGCGATCTGGGTTTTACGCCTTCACGCAAACCCGGAACCGGCGATTTGATGCTGGCGGTTTCAGACGCGTTGATTGCCGCGCAAACCGCTGTTATCGCCGCGCAAGATATGGGGATCGGAAGCTGTTACATTGGTGATATTATCGAAAACGCGGAACGCATTCGTGCGTTACTGCGTCTGCCGGACTATGTTTTTCCCGCGGTTCTTCTGTGTTTCGGGTACCCGCCGGAAGGTTATACACGTTCAAAGACGCTGCGTTTACAACCGGAAGAGATAATACATAAAAATACATATCAATTAAAGGATATCAGTGTTTTAGCCGGCCAAGCAGCAGAACGCGGCTTTAAGAAGTTCAACGCCGCCTTTTCACACGAGATGACCCGGTCTGTGGAAGTGTGGCTCTCCGGGTGGCGCAATTTTGACTAATACGCGACACAAACATGCGAAACGTCACCAAACTGCCAATCGACAGGGAATGGGGAGGGCACTGCGCGGCTTCTTCAGTGCGTTGGTACTGTTAGTTTTAATACCGCTATGCGTATACGCAGAGAACCGTGCCTTAATAATAACATCCGGTTTTTTTCTGTCCGCACCCGAAATTTATCCTTCCGCCGATAACAATGGCAGTACAGCCGAGTTTATTTTTGCCAACGCATATCCGCCATTCACCGATATCGTTGTCTTGTCGGACCGTGTCGCGACAAGGGAAGCGTTTTTTAAGGCTGTTCAGGACACCTTTAATAACGCAGGGCCGGATGATGTATCTTATCTATATTTAAGTACGCATGGTATGGATGAGGTAGTGCCGACGCTTCTGTTATCGGATGGCTTACGCGAATATCGACTGACAGCCTCAGACCTTGCCGAGGCATTATCAAGTGTGCCGGGAATCAAGGTAATTATCATCGATGCCTGTCATTCGGGTGCTTTTATCGGCAAAGGAGGCGGTAATCTGTCCGTCTCGCATCTTTTTACGGGTTCGGAATTTAAAATAATCACCTCGTCCGGAGCCGATGAAGACAGCTGGTATTGGCGCTACGAAAGCGAAGAGGGGCCTATAACAGCCGGCGCAGGCTATTTTTCCGATATCCTCTCCATGGGTTTGACCGCGCGAGGCGGATATGCCGCGGATTTGAACAACGACGCGGTTATTACTTTACAAGAATGTTATATGTATCTGACAGACTGCCATAGCGTATCCACCCCTCGTGTTTATCCGGAAAATGATGATTTTGTGCTGCTAACCTATTCCCCCGCAGGGCCGGATGCCTCCCTCGGTCCATTGAGCGGTATTTTATGTGGTAACGAGGCGCTAAGCGCATTCGATCCGGAAATTCTGTTTGAATATACTGTCACGCAACCCGTCACGGTAGCTTACAGGCTGGTGTACCATCTTGACGGACGGTGGGCTTTTAATCAATCGCCCCTTATCTTTGATGTTACGAGTCTGACATCTGACCCGCAAACGGCAGATCCGGGACGTAAAGTTCGTTCATTGCGGCTGAGCGCGCCGAATGACACCGCGTATGGATATGCCATGCTCCAAATTCTAACCTTATCCGGTGGCATGCTCACCACACATTTCAGCCGTGTACTGGCCGTACCGCCCACGGATGTTAACCCGGATCTGTTCATTCAAACCGCCTCTGGTTTTTGTCCCGGCGAGGGTGAAGAAATGCCCGTTATCATCTCGCATCAAATACCACTGGAATGGTCGGTGGTCATTATAGACGAGTGGGACGGGATAGCGGCGAGACTAAAGACACGTCATGTAACGAGACCGGAAGGTCTTATCCCATCCGGAAGCGCGTTTTATTGGGATGGCAGACTGACGGATCGCACACCGGCACCGGAAGGGTTTTATTGGGTTCAGGTGACTGCTTACGCGGGTGAAAAAGTTTATTATGCCCTTTCCGACGCGTTTTATTTGTCAGAAAGGTAATTTTATTGAAATATATGGTATAATAACGACGGATTGATTACCGGGAGGTTACTTCACCTATGCAGCGTTCCCCCCGCTCTTCCGCGAGCAGGCACACGCGAACGGAACCCGCAAGACCCGTTAAAAAGAAAAAACGCAGTGTTGTCGTACCACTGCTGATGTTTTCCGCGGTTTTGGCATTAATGGTGTTGGTACTACCAAAAGAACCAACGCTTACCGCAGTGGTATCGATTGCGGGAAGCGATGGTAAAGTTGTGACATACACGCGCAGCGAAGCGTATCGCCATCTGCGTATTAGTGAGATTATGCCCGTTAATAATTCCGCCGTTCCGGACGATCAAGGCCAATTTAACGACTATATAGAAATATGGAACTCCGCAGATTATCCCATCAACCTAAAGGGCGTGGGATTATCTGACAGGGGCACCCGTATTCGTTTCTTGTTTCCGAATATCACGCTGCCGGCGGATGGCAGAATCATTGTGTTCTGCTCCGGCATCAACCACTCAGAACCCGGTAACTCGCTGCACGCGCGTTTTCGTCTGTCCGCTACCGGTGAAGCAGTCTATTTGTATGATCCAAACGCCGTTTTAATTGATAAAGTTACATTTCCCATTGTAAACGCGAACACGACTTACTCCCTTATGGAGGACGGTGTTTACCGCATAACAGAATTCTACAGCCCGGGATATGCCAATACGGAAGAAGGGCATCTCTTATATCGTTCGGAAAGCCAAATTGCCGCGGGAACTCTATCTCTCAATGAAATCATGGCTAAGGCTAAGACCAATCTGCTCCCGGATGAGGACGGTGATTTAAGCGACTGGGTAGAGATAAAAAACTTTACGGACAGGCCCGTGTCGTTAAGCAACATTTTCTTAAGCAATAAGGAAAACAGACCGCTTAAATGGAAGTTCCCGGACGATGCCGTCATACCGCCAAACGGCTACTATGTGGTGTTTTGTTCCGGAAAGGACCGTACTCAAAACAGTATCGGTATCCCCCATACGAATTTCAGGGTCAGCACGGAAAATTCCGTCATACTGTTAAGCGATTCGCACGGGCGGTTGCTGGACCGCATCGTTATTGATATACTGCCGGCGGATAAATCATACGGACGAGATGAAACGGGAGAATGGCGTATTTTCGATGTTCCAACTCCGGGGCTGCCAAACAGTTCCGCCGGCGAGGCATCATCCGACAGAATGCTGCGCGCAAATAACCCCACGGGCGTTATTATCCTGGAAGCTGTCGCATCCAACAACGCCATAACCATCGTTCAAGGGCAGCCAAAGACCGATTATGTAAAGCTTTACAACGCATCCGATTCCATTGCTTATCTGGAAGGCTACGGACTGTCCGACAGCATCAACAGGCCCCGCAAATGGCAGTTCCCGTCCGGCGCCATGATCATGCCGGGCGCATACTTAACCGTATTTCTTGACGGAAAGCCCCACCTAACCGGCAGCGGATTATACCATACCAGTTTTAAACTCGCGCGGACGGGCGGCGAGGCGATATGTTTTGCGAACCCTAAAGGAATCATTCTGGATAAAATTGACCTGCCTCATATCCCAACGAATATTTCATATGGCAGGATTCCTGACCGGGGTGGTTTTTTTTATTTTAACGAACCTGCGCCGGGAGCGCCAAATAATGTACACACGGCTTTTTACGGATATGCTCCGGCGCCCGCCTTCTCGATGCGGGGCGGCTTATACTATGATACGGTTCACGTCACCATAGATGTTCCGGAAGGGACAAACGTTTATTATACCACCGACGGATCTATCCCCACTCCGGAACATCGCCTTTATTCGGGCGAAACTTTATCCATGGTCTTTACCGGCGTGCTTCGGGCACGCGCGTACAACTCGCGGGACGGTTACCGGCCATCGGATGTCGTCACTCAAACTTATTTCGTCAATGCCATGCATACGCTGCCTATTATATCCCTTTCTATCGACCCTGATGAGCTATATAACGAAACAAACGGTATTTTTGCCGCAGGCCCGAATATAGACAAATCCAAGGGAATACCGTTTCGAAACGCGGTATACCGTACTTTCGGAAAAATACCGAGGCCTTGTTACACGGAGTATTACTCCGTAACAAACGAAGTGGTTTTCAGCCAGGGTTTAGAGGTTTCCTTGTCCGGCGGATATAGTTTGGATATCCCGCAAAAATCGCTCAAATTCCGAGCCAATTCCATGTATGGCGCGAAGACCATCGACGCGGTGTTATTTGATGACAGGCCCTTTGAACAATATAAATCTTTTACATTGCGCATGGGCGGGAACGATGGGTTATGGACACGCTTGGTGGATGGGCTGCAATCGCAGCTGGTAGACGAGTATGAAACAACCGTCATCCATCAGGCGTGGCGGCCCGTCGCGGTATATATTAACGGAATATACTGGGGGCATTATAACCTGCGCGAACGAAAGGACCGTTATTTTATTACGCAACACGAAGGCCGTTCCTTTGACGAAAAGAACAACATGGATTTAGTAAGGGGCTCCGGCAGAGCTAAGTTTGGTACGGCCAAGGAATATAACGATTTAATCGCCGCGGCCAGAAAGCTGTCACCCGGAACGAAACCCGCGGATCTCCAGTATCTGACCGACCGGGTGGATGTAGACAACTTGTTTGATTTTATGGCCCTTGAAATGTTTTTCGGCAACACGGACATTGGCAATATTTTAATATATAAATTTAAAGAACCGGGCGAGAAATTCAAGTGGCTTATGTTTGACTTGGATTACGGGCTTTTTAACAGCGGGGTGGACAGCCCGAAGTCTTATTTAAAGCCCGGCGGCATGGGTTCTGACAATGTTAATAATGTTATTCTGGTAAAATTGTTAGAAGACGCACAGATGCGCGATTTGTTTTTGACCAAACTCGGCACGATATTCCGTTTGTATACCACCGAGCATATGCTGGCTAAACTGGATGAAATGGTAGCGCTCATCGAGCCTGAGATGCCGTTGCATTTCGCCCGCTGGGCTGAGTTCGTTGATAAAGCCATCATTTCGGAAGTGCCAAATACCCCGGAAGGCGGGTTACGGTATTGGCGTCAGCGCGTCGATCGATTGAGGAATGTCATGAAGAAACGCCCGAATCTGTTATACGGATTCATCCAAAACCAATTTAAGCTGTCCAATGACCAAATGGTTCATTATTTCGGGCCTAAACCGCCTATGCCGCCGGACGCAATATAACTTATCAACAGAAAGATTTGACATCTTTCCTCTAATCTATGTCCGGCGGCATTTCCATAGTCGAAATTTTCCCGATGATGCGTTATAATACACATGTTTTACTCTTCACGTTATCAAGGAGGCGACGGTATGCAGACGGATGTTTTATCCGCTCAGGGTGTCGGAACGGGTTCCCTGCTTTCAGATTGGTTCGCGAGTCAATTTGCCAGTTTATCTCCCCTAAAGATGGTCATCGCGCTCGCCCTGGGTTTCTTGGCCGGCCTCATCATCGCCTTCGTTTACCGAAAAACATATCGCGGTGTTTTGTACAGCCCTTCATTCGCGCTGACACTGATTATGCTTACATTAATTACCACACCTGTGGTAATGTGTATCAAGTCAAATATCTCCTTATCGATGGGCATGGTGGGTGCGTTATCCATCGTTCGGTTCAGAACAGCCGTTAAGGATCCCATCGACACAGCCTTTATGTTTTGGGCGTTGACAATGGGTATCCTCTTCGGGGCGGAGCTATACTATATCGGGCTGATCGTGGTCTGCGGTATATCCATTATCTTGTTTTTGATGACATTCATCAAGTTTAAAAATCCGGACTCGTACTTGCTGGTCGTCCATTACGATCAACAAGCCGAATACGATATACTGGATGAGCTAAACCATAGCGTAAAGACACATAAGCTTCGTTCCAAGACAGTAACCCGTTCCGGGGGAGAAATGACCTTTGAGCTTAGGCTTAATGAGACTCATGAAATCGTCAGCCGTGTTTTGGACATCAACGGCGTGTATGACGCAACGCTTGTAGCCTGTCAGTCTGAAGCAGGTACCTGATTAACTATACACGTGAGGTGATCCACCGTGCCGGCGGGCATTCCCCTTCGCCACGAACTAAAATACTATATAAACGACGCGCAATATTTGGTGTTGTCCAATATCCTTGATCATGTTCTTGCCCGTGATCCTTTTGGTGACGAGGCAAATGAATATCATATTCGTTCGCTTTATTTTGACGATGTGTTCCAAAGAGCCTTCTTTGATAAAATAAACGGTGTTGCCAACCGAAAAAAGTACCGCATCCGCATATATAACTTAAAAGATGATAATATCCGTTTGGAATGCAAAAAAAAAGTAGGGAACCTTATATCCAAGCGTTCCGCCGCAATTCCTCATAATCTTTGTGAACAACTAACCGCCGCGGATCCCACCAATTTAGACACATCAAGAAGCGGCCTTTTAGCCGAATTATTTACGGAAATGCGTGTCAATCTCTTAAAACCCGTTGTATTGGTTGACTATATCCGAGAGGCTTACACTCACCAAGCTGAAGAAATACGTATTACTTTTGATAAGCAATTGCGCACAGGTTTTTTACATACCGATCTCTTCGACCCCGATGTACCGATGCTGCCGCCGCTTGAAAACGAATCTATCATTTTGGAAATAAAATACAACAAGACGCTACCTTCTTATATTCGGGACATTTTATGGACATACTGCTCCAACGCATTGCCGAGCGCTATTTCTAAATATGTCCTTTGCAGAACCTTTGAGGATTTAAGCCCCGATCCAAACACCGTTTAAAATGATTATAGCATATGACAGTTCGGAGGTTTATACATGAGCCTGGTGAATGGTCTAAGTCGTTTGATTGGCGGAACACCCCTGGTTGTATTGCATCATATCCGCGAACGAGAGCGTCTTTCTGCCAATCTACTGGCTAAGCTAGAGTATTTTAATCCTACCGGTTCTTCTAAAGACCGAGCGGCGATGTATATGCTTGATGCGGCGGAATCATCAGGTCAATTAACAAAAAACACTGTCATTATAGAACCCACCAGCGGAAATACGGGGATATCATTGGCGGCTTTCGCCGTACCGCTCGGTTACCGTGTGATACTTACCATGCCTGATATCATGAGCCCTGAACGACGAAGCCTTTTAAAGGCTTATGGCGCGGAGATTATCTTGACAGACGGCGCGAAGGGTATGAGAGGCGCTGTCCGTAAAGCGGAAGCGCTGCTTAAAGAGATTCCGGGCAGTTTTATGCCGGCGCAGTTTGAAAACCCAAATAACGCGCGCGCACACTACGAAACAACCGCCCCGGAAATATACCAGGACACGGACGGTCGTTTTGACAGTTTTATTGCGAGTGTCGGCACAGGCGGTACCCTGATGGGATGCGGGCGGTACTTCAAGCAGAAAGATGCTTCTATCGATATCATCGCGGTTGAACCGCTGCAATCGCCCGTACTGTCCGGCGGTGCTGCCGGCCTTCATAAGATACAAGGTATCGGCGCCGGGTTTATTCCGGCCATCTGGGATAGACGCATATGCAATGAAATTATACCTGTCGATCAGGAAGAAGCCATTCGGTATGCCCGTATTCTTGCTTCCGCTGAAGGTCTTTTTCTAGGGTTCTCCTCCGGCGCAGCGCTCGCTGCGGCTATCCAGTGGGCGAAGCGCCCTCAAAACGAGAACAAGACCGCCGTCGTCTTTTTCCCGGACGGCGGAGATCGATATCTTTCCACGTCACTCTATGCGCCGTAACGAGGCCGGCGAAAAGCGATATATGAAGGGATTGGTTTAATTGGCTAAACTCTATTTTCGTTATGGCGCAATGGGCTCCAGCAAGACTGCGAATGCCATTATGGTGGAGTATAATTACCGTGAACGCGGGCAAAGGGCACTGATGCTTAAGCCCCGGTTAGACACACGGGATGGAGAACGACTCATTCGCTCACGCAGCGGCATGACGATAGAATGCTTCTTTATAGAGGAACTGGATGATTTTAACTTACATGCCTATGATTGCCTGATTGTCGACGAAGCGCAATTTTTGACCAAACCGCAGGTAGAAAGGCTTGTTGAGATTGTTGACAGTTTAGGTATACCCGTCATCGCTTATGGGCTGCGCGCGGATTTCCGTAATGTGCCTTTCGAGGGAAGCTTGTGGTTGATGGCTTGGGCGGATACCATTGAGGAAGTAAAAACCATCTGCTGGTGCGGAAAGAAAGCCGTTTGTAACGCCCGGGTTATCGACGGGCAGGTGGCCAGGGAGGGTGAGCAAATTGTTCTGGGTGGTTCGGAAGCCTATGTCAGCCTATGCCGGAAGCATTGGAAGAACGGGGAAACAGAACGGAAATAAAGCACGACGCATACTATGCATTTATCAATCAATGAGGCGCTGACAAATTAATTATTCAGTTAATACTATTCCTGCGGTCAAGGGTTTTACTAATCGTCTGCCTTTTATAATACCGGAATGCCGCTAAAGCCCTTGCCGAGCTCTTCATCAGAGGGTAAATTATCGGTCATGGAACCGGAATTGTACATGATATACGCACCCATATCGAAGTATCCGGTGCCGGATAAACCAAATACAATGGTCTTTTCTTCGCCTGTTTCCTTGCACTTTAAAGCTTCATCGATGGCCGCGCGAATCGCATGGGAG
>Ga0123353_10006404_pt1 | contig 15662 bp, 13 predicted proteins | sample TergutLab28metaG_3_FD_92763 | JGI IMG/M metagenome (GOLD analysis project Ga0123353, IMG submission 92763) | Labiotermes labralis P3 segment gut microbial communities from Petit-Saut dam, French Guiana - Lab288 P3 | ecosystem: Host-associated > Arthropoda: Insects > Digestive system > Gut ... | reverse complement strand
TTGGTGTGTGTGTGTGTGTGTGTGTGTGTGTGGGTGTGTGTGTGTGTGTGTGTGTGTGTGTGTGTGTGTGTGTGTGTGTGTGTGTGTGTGTGTGTGTGTGTGTGTGTGTGTGTGTGTAGCAGGTAGTTACAATATTGATAAATAAATAAAACTATATAATGTAGTATGTGTTTGAAAACAATCTGTCAGTATGTACATACACATACCAAGTGCATGCTGGTTTTGCTGTGCTGAAATTGAACATTGGATGGGAGAAAGTGTAAGTGGACTGAGGACATGCGTGTTTGATTTGTGTATTGTAGGTGAGATCAAAAAGGGTGTTTTCACATTTCTGAGATTGTTTATTGATATTAGTGTTATGCTGTTGGAAAAGATGAATATACAGTTTTTCCAATGAGATTATTCATTGACTTTTGTGGACTGGGTGGGGAAAGGACATGGTGACATTCATGTTTGTTGTGAGGGATGTGGAGTTTATGTGTGGAATGGGGAGGCTGTGCTGTGTATAGTGCAATACATTGACATATCTAAATACACATTATTGAGTATATTTCTCATAATGAATGCATACTGGGTTTTGGTGGGTAAATATGGAAGATGGTGACCACGTAGAAGACCTAGGCATAGATGGGAAAATAATGTTGTAAAGTATCTTGAAGAAAATGGGTGGAAGGACCTGGACTGGATTAATTTGGCTCTGGATGGGAACAAGAAGTGGGTTGTTATTAGCATAGCAGGAAAATGTGGAGAATTTCTTGACTAGCTAATGACATATGAGCTTCTGAAGAAGAACTCTGTACAATTTAGCTAACTAGCTAATTAGTTAGTTAGTCAGTTTTCATCTTCCTATTTGATACTAGATAATATTTTCTGCTAATAATATTCTTACATAAACAAATCAGTGTGGGAGGGAATAAGTTGTATTGGGTTAAACTTTTGCTGATGCAGCCAACATTGGCTAATAGTAGCTACCACTTGTGCCTTATGCATGGGAAGTTATCGGTACTGTCTGCTGGGGCAGTAAGTCATATCAGTACACTATATGTTGTTTATTGTTGGGGCTACCATCCTGAAAATTGCAACAAGATATGATGCATTGTACAAATGGCTCCCCCCACTCCCCAGTAAGAATTAATTGACATAACCAAAGATCTGGTAACCAAAAATCCAGCCGGCCGACAATAATGACGGTGTTTTCAGTCAGGTATTGGCACACATACATCAAATTTTGGGCACTAAAATTTTCCAACTTTTGAAGTGAAAAAATGCTGTTAGGTGCAACATTAAAGGAGGACGTACCATATGGATTTTTGTTTCTTACTGACAAAGCTTATCATTTGAGCAGAATTTGCTAAATTTTGTTTCTGTGGAAACTTTATGAGTTCTGAGTTATAATATACCATTTGTATTAACTTAATGCTTCAGCGTGATGACTGGATTATAGCAATGTGCCAGGAGTCCTACATGTGACTGTACTCACACTGCAGCAGAATATTACATTAATTAATAATCGGTGCTTAGGAGATGTGAAATGTGCATTGAACATGGTGGCCAACAATTTGAACAATTTTCACAGCTTCTCATTGTCACTTTCTGCTGGTGGTGATTGCATATTAAGTTTAATTTCTTTGGAGTGTGAGTTTACTCTCTTTAAAGAGACTTTTAGGACATCCTGTACATACAGTGTCGATTTACTGCACCTAATATAGCATGACCAAATGCAACATAATACGAAACAGAACATAAAGATTCGAGTCTTCTGGCAGGTGACGTTGTGTTGTGAGATGGATAGTTGCTGATGTTGCAGAGGATGTATGGCTTTCAGAACATCAAGTACACAGCCAGTGACATGGAGTCACTTGTCAGAAGACCTGAATCTTCAGCACTATCACTGTGGCAGCCTCGGAGTTTGCTAAAAGAACTGCAGTTTATGACGGAAGAGACAAACAGAAATGTCCGTGAACTGTAAGAGTAACGCTTTGTTACAGAATGATGAGGGAGCACCGCTGATGTGCATCAGTGAGGGAGGCGTGTGGGAGCTGCAGGGCGTGCTGAGCTACCACAGCAACTGTGGACAGGGCTACCACCCGTCCATATTTAGCTCCATCACTGCTGTTAGGGGCTGGGTTGAGAAGACTGTTGGCAGTCACTTTGAGCGAAAATCGACATTTAATGTACGGTGAAGGAGAGGATGAGACACATTAAATTAGGAAGACTGAAGGACACAGTGCATGTTATATAGGTAACTGATGTGCCCCTCTATTGGCAGACATTGTCATATGTGTCAGACCTGTGTATATATTCAGGTGGAATATACTGTAACAGTACGGCCATATGCTCTTTGTGAGCACTTTCATGTAAGTTATGTTGGTAAAGCTGTTAAATGCTGTAACTGTATGCCAGAGTTGGTAGTGTGCCAAAATATGTCATGCAATGTATATTCTATAACATTATACCTTAACAATACGATGGACCTACAAAAGTTATTGCTTGAATTCACCTCTTTTTCCTGTGTGACTGAACCCAGCAATGTTGAGCCAAAGAAAAAGCTGATAAAGATTGGACAATTTTAAAGGTATATGCAGTCAGTTCAAGTGAGTCGGCATATGTGACATGAAATGTTGCGGTTCATAAATGTCATTTTGGGTTCTTGCTGATCAAGTTACATGTAAGAGTGTGGACAGATGGAGCTACTTCCTACTGCAGCCAGCAGTACCAGCAACTGATGACATGTAAATATGGAACACTGGTGGAATGATAATTGGCAGGGGGAATCTGAAATATAGTCCTTGCGAAAGACTTGCCTTAGTGCCAGGTTTGTCCATCACAAATACCACATGGAATATCCTGGGACTGAAAACAGGCCTGTGGTGTGAAGACAGCAACTATCTTGAGTTGTGATAACCTAGTTTACATTTATTATCTATTTTTCAGATATTTGCTATTAAAAATGTTTAAATTTTTTTTTGAGTGAAACATGTGACATAGTTTTAGGTATAAAGAGTGACAGATATGAAGCTCTGTTTTCTGCCAGAATATTTTGGTGTAATACATAAGTTGTTAAAAAAAAATGTGAATATATTTGTTGCAGAATTACATAGGAGACATCCTGAAATTGGTGTTACAAACCAAGTCTTCATTTTCTAACCTTTTGCATGGTATGGGTTATTGCCTCTTCTGGCTTCACAGATTTCTACTGATCCATTGTTCTCCCTGCAACGTGGTCAGGGCAGACAGTGCTAGTACTGATATGCATTAAGGGCAGAATGTACCAAGACATAAGAAAGGAAATTTGATATAAATGAATTTATTATTAAAGAATCAACAAAACCTTGACAAAAATATTGATATTATATGAATGGAATTTTTGAATACAACAGACATACTGTCTGTGCACCAAGACACATCAGCATGTGCACTGTGTACAGGCACAAATGTCACATGACAACTGTACTGTCACTGAGTTACGGCACTTTGTAGTTGCACAATGCTTTAATTGTAAATTTGCCTTAGACAAATCTGTAAATAATGCCATTATCGCGGGATAAGTGTAGTGTACACACAGAACATAAGTGCATCTATGTGCACCATAATGTTTACTGATTACGGTTAGTGTTTAACCCTTACAGGTAATGGCATTCCCTCCAGACCAGATTTTCTTGGCCAGTATTTCTGGCTTCACCGTTCTTTGTGTTAGTCAGTTGTTACTGCAGAAGAGTGGAACACCGCCTTTTTTTCATGTTCTTTGAATGGATTTGAAAAACAAAGTAAAACGTTCTTTGAATCGGTGTGAAAACTGAAACATTTAAAGAATATTAACTGTGACGTTTTGTACTGATGTCAAGGAAAAAAAGATAAACTTGGAGGAAATATGTTTGTGGTTGGTTCAATGGACATTCTGGACAGACAGACAGGGGTACAGTGAGGACTGTCTGCAGTAGACAGACAGGGGTACAGTGAGGACTGTCTGCAGTAGACAGTCAGGGGTACAGTGAGGGATGTCTTCAGTAGACAGACAGGGGTACAGTGAGGACTGCCTGCAGTAGACAGACAGGGGTACAGTGAGGGCTGTCTGCAGTAGACAGACAGGGGTACAGTGAGGGCTGTCTGCAGTAGACAGACAGGGGTACAGTGAGGGCTGTCTGCAGTAGACAGACAGGGGTAGAGTGAGGGCTGTCTGCAGTAGACAGACAGGGGTACAGTGAGGGCTGTCTGCAGTAGACAGACAGGGGTACACTTGGGGCTGTCTGCAGTAGACACACACAAGGATGTTACAATTTAGTCTTCGTAAGGTTAAATTACCATTTGTGTTTAATTGTGTTACAAAAGTAAGGCATAATGTGTGCCTGTAGGGAACTTACTTAAGAAGTTGTGGGAGTGGTAAAGTTATTCAGAAAACCCCCAAAAGTTTTACTGGTAATGTCTGTGCAGAAGTTATTCTCATGTTTGTGAAGTTCAGATATGCAAAACTGAGAAAGAGTGAGTTTGATTCCACGCAACATAAACATTTAAATCTGCCTTCAGTAATGCTCTTGGTCTACCTGAGTGAGTGAGGGATGCAGTTACACATGGGTTGCCATGGTTACCATACAGCTTGGTTACTGTGTGATGTCACAAGACTGGTTTCCATTGTGTCATACCAGGAGAGTTAGCATGTAAGCATTATGTCACATTATCATTGGAGGGGCTGTGTTTGTAATGAACGTTTCCTGCGGGGCACTGGGACACTGCATACAACAGAAATGTCAGCCATTTTCATGCAGTGTTTGGCCCATTACAATGCATTTCATGATACCGATATTTACTGAAATGATTGGCTAAACTTTGTATAGATGTGTTATTGCTTGCAAAGCAATGTTATATTAAGAGAGAGTGAAGTGATCATTATCAATTTAACTGTTCAGAAATGTGTGTGTGTATGTATGTCAGTGACCAAGAGTAAAATGATGTGTCATAAAGAAAATGGTGTGACAATGTGAATTACAATATTTGCTCACATTATTATTATTATTATTATTCACTAGAAGCTATTATACTTATGTAAATATTGTAAAAAGAACTTTTATTCAATCATCTTTTAATGTGTACTGTTCATGTCCTTCGAACAGTTCATGTAATGCAGGGTCCTTATTTTATTTGACAACTCTCATTTGTCATTTGCCACATCTATTCTATTTTATGTGTGTGGGCAGTCAGCAGGGTGGTCCACATTTACACAACTAGCAAACTGACAGGAAGTGGTAACCGGTAGTTGTTAACTAAAGTAATGACCCTGGCAAGTTAAGTAATGGTGCTCCACAGGCAGTAGCGGTTAAATGATGATGCAGTGACACTGGCCTGGGAAACATCACAGAATAATTCAGTAGCATTTCAACTTATAGCACTTTATACATGAAGCCCAACAGAGCACCACATTTTGACACTTGGTTACAGCTGATATTCATTTGTGTGTGTTGTGTTGGCAGGATTGTCTTATGTTGTCCACACCAACTTAGTTTAAGGTGAATTTGTAGGAATCTACATTCAATTCTTATAAATTAGAATTCATAATTTATGTAAGAATGTATACATTGGTTGAGACAAAACAGTGTGCATCACTATTCACGCAACCAAAAATTGTCAGACATTTTTTTCACTGCCTTCAGGCAGTTCCATGTGGTCACTATGGCTAGTGTCCATGCATCTCAAGATGTATGGTTTCTCCACAGCTGTTCGGAGCATCAAAAATGGTGTCATCATCTTGGTCCAGAACCCAATGCCAGCTGTGCAAGGCAATCTTAGTCCAGAACCCCCAATGCCAGCTGTGCAAGGCAATCTTAGTCCAGAAGCCAATGCCAGCTGTGCAAGACAATCTTAGTCCAGAAGCCAATGCCAGCTGTGCAAGGCAATCTTAGTCCAGAAGCCAATGCCAGCTGTGCAAGGCAATCTTAGTCCAGAACCCAATGCCAGCTGTGAAAGGCAATCTTAGTCTAGAACCCAATGCCAGCAGTGCAAGGCAATCTTAGTCTAGAACCCAATGCCAGCAGTGCAAGGCAATCTTAATCCAGAACCCAATGCCAGCTGTGCAAGGCAATCTTGTGCTGTTATTCCAAATCTCTTGCTGTTATTCCAAATTCTTTTTCAAATTGTGGAAGTATCTTAAACTTTTCAATTGTGTTTTTTATTTATTGTCCCTGGAAAAAATCTCTGCCAATACACAAGACATCCAGTAATACAAAGCATTATTTTATCTGACAAATACTGTTTGTCATTTCCTCCCTCTGACATGTGTGTGGGAAGTCAGCTGAGTGGGCTATGTTAACATAATGAACAAGCTGACAGTAACCAATAGATTTTTTAAGTGTGTTATATAATGTTGCTGTCAGCATCAGTTATGAATGACTGAATGAGTATGGAGGACTGGTGGAATTACACTGCCACGGGGCAACTCCAGTGCCCAAAGACAAACCTGTCCCAGTGCTACTTTGTCCATAAAACTGACAGATGTAATAAGAAATAATGATCACACAAAACTGTGAAATATCAGAGAATGTTTTCTTCTATGCTTTAAAGAACAGTGCCGTTGAATTATTGAGCCAATAATATGTTTGTTTAAAGAAGAGCTACATTTTGGCCATGATCTGGTCTCATTATTTGCAACTAATATCAGTTTGTCCCCACAATCATAGCACAGGATGTGTATATTTGACACACACATGCTCATTTCAAAACGCTGTACCTTGAATATGGTCTCCTGGGATGTGACACTGTGGAGTTTGGTACATGCATACCAGCACTTCAGAGGAATATATCTATCACAGCACAAGTCACATCCCAGAGCATATACCACTTTGAGAAAACTCAACTACAAAATTGAGTGTTTGCTATATTTCACTATATAATTTAAATAAACCTGTTTGTCGGTAATGATACGGGTGATTGACTGTGCTCATGTGGATGAAGGGTAAAGCGACAAACTGCCATTGATTCATGATAGTAGCTTTCACTTTGGCAGTGGTGAAGCAGCTGGAAGTGTGACTGCCAGGTGTTCATGACCAGCAACAGATGTATTCTAGTTAGAAATGCACTGAGATGAAGCGCAGTTGTGTTTGTGCATGTGAGTTAATACTATCATTTTCTTTTGTGTTCTCTCAGGTTTGAGATTTGCATCAATATGACATCAAGCTTGTTACAACTGAATACGTAACAAATGGCGATCAGTGGAGAGCGATAATTGTAGTAATTAACACGTATTTGACAGGACGCACTTTCCCCGCGAGTTTAAACCAGGGATAAGGGATCCTACCCAAGCTGTCCTTGTCAGTTGAGGACAGCAACAATCATTTTCAGCTTGAAAATTGTGAGGTCAATATTGGGGCTTGTGAACTGCCTGGTCTTCAAAAGCACATATTGCTAGTTGTCTCTATTTAGAGAGAAATTATGTGTTAATGTTTAGTGACTCATGCTAGTTTGTAGGTGCATGCTACATGCCCTTCATAATGCAGCTCTGTATGCAATGAAATGTGTGTATACCATTACTACGGTAGTGCTAATTGTTGTGTGTGACTGTAGATACTCTGAAATACTTTCATTACCACACTAGTCACTGAAGACACTCCAGCTCACAGCCTGCCTAAGTTTCTGGAACAGCCTTCACTAGTGATTAAGTTTTAATTAAGTGATTTGTTCTTTCATTTTTAATAGTGTTACACAGAAAATGTAATATTTCCATATGAAATAGACATTTTTTCACATAATCCTAGCTTCTCAGTCCAGTGATTTATTTTAAATTCTAAACGTATGTACAGTCCATCACATGATGTGGACTATTTTAGTACACTGACTGTTGGTAAATGGATGTTATGTTTCCCGTGTATTGCCAAAAATTGGTTTTTTTTTTTTAACAATTTCAAGCTTCCTTCATGTGGCATAGTGATACATTACCTTGATGCATAATATTTTAATGGACTGTATGCTAATTTCCTTTTTATCTCATGCAATCTGTTTTACTATTCCAATTAATATTCCATGACAGTAATATGGCTATGGTACAAGTCCCATGGACTGATTCCCTCCACATGTGCCTTGGGTAGGTACACCTCCCACCCACCAGCATACTTCCAGTTGTCTAGCTACTCCTTACATGGTTCTTGGCAGACAGAAACCTCTGCTAACAACAAATGTTCCTTGTGAGCTCTTGTAGATGCAAGGATGGGCCAGGATAGCTCAGTCAGTATAGTAACTTGACAGTGTGCTAGATAATCCATGGTTTGATTGCCAGCAGGAACCCCATCCAGCCACCTATTCAATAGATACAGTGGGTTCTTTCCCTGGGGATAGTGTGGCTGCAGCATGAAGCTGACCAATCATGTCCATCTTGTGCTGAAGACAAGTGGCGGTACACTTCTATGCCCTCTCTATCAGGGGTGCACAACTTCCAATTGCCAGGTTCTGTAGCAACTGCATTTTGTATGGTGGTGTCTGATCTTGTGTTTGTGGATCCTCAGTATGACACTGGCTTTAAGTCAGCATTCTGGTACTGAGAATTGTGATGTGGCTTCTAGGATTGTGGTAAATTTGTACACCTCTGCTTTATGTACCTTCTTGCTGTACATAAGGAGCAGCAAAAGTGGGAATTTTTAAGGACTGTTATTGCCATGAACCAAGGGACTTCTTTGCACTGCGTCCATAACAGTGACAGAACTTCAGCACACTTTGCTTCCAAAGTTTGGGGAAACTTCTTATGTAACTGTAATATATTACCTTCGGTAAACCTTGTCCCAATGGCACAGTGACCAAGATATCTTAACTCTAGACTGTGTAGACTGTGTGTGCCTGTGAAAGAGAGAGAGAGAGAGAGTGCATGTGAGACAGCATACAAGATTCAAGACAGGTGAGTGTGAGTGCAGGTGAGCTTGTGAAGATTCAACACGAGTGTGTGAGAGTGCAGGTGATGAGAAGAAGATTCAACATAAGTGTGTATCGGTGCAGTTGAGCATGTCAACACTAAACGTGGGTGTGTGTACTGCATATAAGTAATTACATGCTAATCATTTGGACCATCTAAAGATGTGCAGTAATGGTTAATTCTTTTTCCACAAACTGAAATGCAATGTATTTCACATGACAGACCTGAACCCTCTCTGGCAAGCATCTGTGAGCAGACATCCAGTGTATCAAGGTGATCATGCCTTGCTGATGGAGACAGACAGTGAGAAAAATTGAATTTCAGTTCCAGACTAATATTGCTCATCACCAGGAACTCTCTCACCTTAGTCTCTGTGACTTGTTAGCAGTATGAACTGTACATATTCATGTAATTCCTGTAATTAATAACAGGTGAAGGCTTTTTATACTTCTGTAAGAAACAGTTATTTATCCAAATGGCTTGGTGCAATTTCTGTGCCATGTAGACTATATACATTTCCTATTTCTGGGTTTCACATGTTTTGTAGCAAATATTGTCTGCCATAAGTGTCTACAAAATTAAGAAGTCCTGTAAATACAGTTGTGTAAGCCGCATATTTTAATGAGTCTAATAAATAATGATGCCACTGTATAGATTCAGTCTTATAAGGCACCAGGTATGGGATACCCAGTGTAATGGTTGGCACTCCTGTTCAGTATTGTGAACGTTCTGATTTGACATCAACCGGCCAATCTGAGCCTTTGGTGAATTTCCTCGGTACTTGAAGTAGGCCAATAATACATGAAAATTCTTTTAAATTAATTGTTCATAAATAATTCTGCCATTTCTTCAATATTAACCTTTTGGTCCCAGAATTATTTTTTTTAAATTTTAGCACACCCTGTATATAAAATGTGAATAATACAGGAACCAAATACGTTGGAATTATTAAACAAACTGCATTTTGAAGAGAAAAAAAGGAGAGTATATACCATGTTTAAAATATTCAGTACCTATATTTGTTTAATACATATATAAAATGGAACTTTAGAGGTTAGCGGTGCAGTACGACCACTATAGTTGACATTAGGCGTCAAAAGGTTAACTTGTACAGTTCAGAGAACATAATCATAAAAACCAACAGAACAAGTGAAACACCGGATCTGCACCTGTAGGCTTTACCCAAACAACATAAACTGTGCCCTTTAATGGGTCTTAATCATGGAAATTAAAGTCTTCAAGGATGTGACACTGTGTCACTGGGTACTCATAGTGGTCCAGACATCTGCAACGAAACAAGAAGTGACTCATCATAAAAAAACCACTGTGAGAACCTGAAATGTTGCAATGCCATCAATGATTCAAAACAATTTCAGAAACTAGCAGTGTCATAAAATAAACCCGCACAATGCTCTGTCAGTACGAGCAGGTTACTGCACAAGAAATGTCCATAACGTGACTTCCCATCATTCTCAGTACATAGCCAGCAGCTCCAATCTTGGCAAAACTGTTCTCAGGTTTTCATGGTGCTTGTTCAAATGATGGGTCACTTCTTGTGTCTTGACACTGTGTAGCGATCATACCATACTCCATTCTGGAGGAACATGCCACATACATCTCGAGGTGCATGCATTCTACCAGGAGGATGGAATCTATCTAAGCAAATCACAGAAGCCTCTTCTCTGTTCCCTGGAAAAAAGGCCTTGAATTCTTTAAATATGACCTTCCGCCCTGAGACAGTATGACCCTACCCATGGCACCCTATGAAAAGATTGTCACTGGTCACCATCCACCTCCCATAGGTCACACGTGTATTTTCACACTTTTGATTGGCCAAGGCCCTGCAAAGGGCTGTTTCAGAATTCTCAATCCCACTGGCTCAGGAAAAGTCCTGTCACCCTCTTCCCCCTACAAGACAGTGATTGGCCAATTCTCTCCAAAATTCCTACAGTAAATTCCTGTAATCCAGCTACTGATAGCATGAAAATACTGACAGTTCAACAGTTCAGGGGAAGACTTGACAGGTACAACCTGTGACTGTCATCAGTAACTGAATCTGTGACTTTATCTTGTGTTATCCGGATTTTATGAAGCCCATTATGCAATTATAATGGTTTCAAAAGATCCCAAATTGAGTGAACAAGGTACTGTTGGTAAGAGGAGCTGAACTTGAAATAATTACGAGGCTTGAAAGCGATTAAAGCAAAATGTGGTTTTAGCTTCATGCAACACTGGATCAACAATGATAAAGAATCAGAAGGGCCAATCATGATTGTTTAAGGCATCAAGTGGAAGTGTGAAGGACCTCAACAGGCAACAGACATTGAAATGGCCGAAACTAGCCAGACTGTACAAGTGGCTACCAGTCGTGCAGTCCAAAGGAAGATGAATAACTGGCACAGCTAAGTATTTTTGTCATGAAATGAAAGTAACTGACACGTGCACATTCTGACAGCTGGCTGGGAACTTAAGGCATCGTCAGATGATCTGGTCCTGTCGGTGCCACATTTAAGGAATTCTACCGTATACACAATATACACATTTTTCTACCCCATCACTTCAGAGGCCATTTGACCCAATTCAGTCACTCTGAAGATGGACAGTGAGCACTAATCACTACACAGTTTGAAACCCCAAAACAAGACCATTGACTAAGACACAGACGTGCTGCCTGTCTCACATCAAATGTCTTGGAAGACACTCATCAAGACTGTAGACTGATAAGGAATGACATTAGTGTGACACAAAACTAAGAGCGTTTGAATGTTTACTTGGTATCATGTCTCCAATAGACACAAAAATCTATTACAGCAATATAAGTAAATGGCAAATTAGAAGACAAAGATAATGCAGAATCAGAAATTTAGGTTTTAATGCATATATTAATTATAATATAAATAATTAGACATTTGTCACAGCTTGTTATATGTACAAAGAATGGAATTTCCGATTTACTCTGAAAGAAAACAAATTAAACCATAATATTTGCACGATGATACAAAAGCAAGTTATCAATTACAAAGCTCCAAGCTAGATCAAAATAAAATAGTATTATCTGTTAATAAATATGAATTATTAATACAATTTTGCACATGTGGAGAGACTCAGTCTAACTCCTTTTCGGTCTGTTCAGCAAGTTCACACTTTGTTACAGTATCTTCCATTTGAACAAATGATTTTGTGATTTCTATGATAATTGAATTGTACAGCTGCAGTAACTCCATTACATTCGCTGTTATGGCATCTGCCTCTTGCTTCTTGTCCAAATAAAATAATGTCAGCTTCTCAAGTTGACCTGTTAAACTTGGAATGTTCTTCACAGCCTCACTATCCAACACCGATGCCAAGCTCTGAATGTGTTTCAGGGCACTCATATTGTGATGTAAAAGGGGCTCCATGACAAGCACCTCTTCCATTTTGGCTGACGGATTCATCATCCTCTCTTCGATTGCAGGATCAAGTAGTTTATCCAGCTCTGCCAGTCTTCGCATGAATGTTGCAGTAGAATCTCTGCCTACTAGTGAAGCATTTATCAAGGCATTTGCACTTATGAGAGACTCGGTTACAGGAATGTTGTCTTCTGTCAGCTGAAGACTTCCAAAAACACGTTTCTCTAGCTCCACAATCCTTGATTCTATCAGATCTATCTCCTTCAGTTCATCTTGGGTCAACAGCATCTTAAAACTATTCAAGAAAAGGTATGTCAATATAAGGCAATCAATCAGTTAGTTGGTTATCACTGCAAACTCAAACATTTGATGCTTACTCCTTACAATTTTTGGCAAACTTTTACCCACCAATATTTTATACGTTAATTTCGAATGTGAATTTGGGGGAATCGTCTGGTTGGTAGCACTTCAAATTTCACGAAGAGGTTAGATTACATACCTTAAATTTTGTACTATTCCACACCACATATTCTTTCAAAAACAAAAAAGAAAATCAACATTAGTGTGAAATATGATTCAACAGTACTGTTTTCTCTGTATCAGAATACACAGTCTATCACAAGTGAATTATCACACGTGACATTACGTTATGTTCAAACAACAACGAAAAACTGACACTAGAGCCTGCAGCAAGGCCTATGGATTAATGTATAAGCAGAAGATTATAAACGCAGTGTACTACCTTCCTATACGAATCAGCTGCTCTTCAACTGAAAAATTCTGCAAAATCGCCCCCTTTGCTAGTTTTCAAGTTTTCTCTATACGTACCAATGGAATCGGACTGACGAAGTCTCTTGCAGCGTTAACTTCTTAGGAATTCGTCACAACAAATTTCGGAGTCACTTATACGTTCTCAGGCCGTAAAAATGTCTCTGAGTATAATAAACAAATATTCGTAGATCTCTACGGAAACTTAAAAATCAGAATAGCAAAGACGAGATACCATAAACACTTGCCTTCCTCTCACAGGACTAGCGTTACGGTGTCCAGTCCAATACCGCTACTCTATACCAGCCCGCCCTCAGTGGCAGAAATGAGTACCATAATACTGAACTGTCCGACAGTATAGAACTCTGGTAGATGGCAGATGCACATGCCAAAAATCTGAGACTGAGAATATATCGATCCATAGTATCGATAGTTAAATATAACTCGATGTTCGAGCATAAGTTACTCTGTCTGGTAGCGGCTTGTAGCTCTCTAGAAAGTGTGTCTGGTGTTTTATCGTCCGCCGGTCGGAAGTTATTACACCGTAAATATTATAAAGGTGAGCGAATTGTAAGTTGTTTAAATCTGTAGCTTGTAGTGCATGAAAGTGTGAAGTGGTAGGTATACAATGAGACGCAGTAATGTCACAATATTGACCTATTAATTGGCGGTATTGGATGCCTTGTCTGTGCCTGTGTTTAGCCCACGTGTCTGCCGATTTCAACTGAACAGTAATGTGTAATACATTCTGACACTATCGCTACACACTTTTGATAAAGATGTTGTATTTAGTGCATTGAAAACAAATGCAGATTAGAGCTCTGCTGTTCTCTGAACGACATTACATTGGTCAGTTTTTTTACGGCCTCAGGCAAGTCGGCGATCGATACACTAGGTATTCCGGTAAATTGGCGCCAAGATTGGTGGGTTCATGGCAACTATTTTGTTCCGGTCTTTTTCGGCAGAATATGAAGTGTAAACACGTTAGAAGGAGGAATTTACAATTCAGTAGAAAAATTGTAACCTTTGGTAAAGTAATAAGAGGGGTTGGTAAAGTGGGCCAGCACATCTTTTCTTGTAATGTGGGGTTGTGTTCACTTTTTCGGAGCTCAGTTTTCTTTGTGTGTTAATACTGTAATTGTTTTAATAACGTGATATCTGGGAGCAATACTGTTATAGTGCATGATTGTTTTGTGTGTCTCATGTTTGTACGATCTAGGAGACGGTGGTGTGTGTGTTCGATTATTTTTAGCTGTGTTTGCCTTGTAGCTCCCATAACTTGAAGTTAAGGGCATTCTTCACTTTATCTTCAGAGTTCGAAGGATATCGTTCTACCTTGGAGAGATATTTTCGTTTCTAGCTTAACAGTAAAAGACTTCGTAGGTGGATAATTGGCTTATCTGTTCCAAGGAGCGACCCTGGCCTCAAAACGACACACACCGTCAAACTGGTGTTTTACATTGATCATTTCTTATGAACTAACATTAGCAACTTAGGAAATAATATTGCCTGTTTTGCTCACTTTGTCTAATTATCTCGAAAAATACGGAGTTAAGGAAAAAAGTGTATTGGATGTAAAACGGGGGTGCACAAATGCCGGACGCCAGGTCGACCGCGCGACCAAGTTTTGTTCGGTGGCGCCAAATATTTTCAGCGTAATTATTGTATATTTTTTTGTACATACAAAAATGTGTATCAGTACACATGCACAGAGCAGAAAGCTACAGATAAAAGTGAGGTCGTGAGGTGACTCCACACTTTTCCGAGTCTTCAGTACGGATCTTGCTGCATGGCCAACCATCTGGAGCCTGGAATTTAGAAGTGGCTCCTAGATTTTGGGGAAATTTGTGGACTCGTGGTGTGAAATGTATTTTTGAGTGCTTTTTTGCAATTTTTGTTTGTCCCGAAAAATGTTTTGGAAATGTACAAACGGTGTAGGAGCAGACACGCACGTGTGTCAGCATGCCGGCCTGTGATTGTTCCAAATTTAGGGTTTTGACAGCTGCTAGGAAAACTGATTGGTACAAACTGATTGGTACACTTTTTTTTTATCATCGGTTGTCAAGTTGGTGCATGCGGACAGTCGGAGCTGTAGGCTAGACTTCTTCAAACTAACGGACCAGTGTTTGCAGTCGGTCATTGTTCGGTGGCTGTAAGTTGAGGTCAGCCGGAAAAAGTACTTTCAACTGGCAGTCGTGAGTCTTCAGTTCAGTAAGTGTGTATGTTACACACCTCACGCTGCTCACAAAGTGGTTCAGGTTAACTATTCCCGGAACGCCAGACGCTGGATGCTTATTTATAGACCTGATAGTGTATATAAGGAAGAGCCTTGAAGGTGCTTTGACGACAGGTGGCCACATTAATCGTGCACCTGACTTGTGTACAGTGTTCCGGCAGAGAGGCGTCATTTTGAGATCTGTAGGCGAGCTACGACTTCGAGGTTCTAATGGCAGTAAGTGTGTAGGTGTGACGCCGTGAAATTTAGTAGAAGTTATCAGCGTTTCGGGGGGGGGGGGGGGGGGGGGGTTTCCCTGCCTCCTTCGGCGCGAATGGTGTGACAGGTCGTTGGAATGTGGGGGTGTTGGGCATAAACACCCTTGAGTGCGGCAATTTTTTCT
>Ga0123353_10006403_pt1 | contig 15663 bp, 10 predicted proteins | sample TergutLab28metaG_3_FD_92763 | JGI IMG/M metagenome (GOLD analysis project Ga0123353, IMG submission 92763) | Labiotermes labralis P3 segment gut microbial communities from Petit-Saut dam, French Guiana - Lab288 P3 | ecosystem: Host-associated > Arthropoda: Insects > Digestive system > Gut ... | reverse complement strand
TCGGAGCGGCGGGATGTGATCATCGTCGCCAGCGTTTCGTGCATTTATTCGCTTGGAAATCCGATCGATTACAGGAATATGGTGATTTCCCTGCGGCCCGGCATGCAGAAATCGCGCGAGGATTTGATCGCGAAGCTCGTTGAAATCCGCTATGAGCGCAACGACATCAGCTTTACGCGCAATACGTTCCGCGTGCGGGGGGATGTTGTCGAGATTTTCCCGGTTTACTCCTACGAAGTGGCGATTCGCGTCGAATTTTTCGGCGATGAAATCGAGCGCATTTGCGAGATCACCGCGCTGACGGGAGAAATTCGAAGCGTGCTGCAGCATGCGGCGATCTACCCCGCGTCTCATTACGTTGTAGCACCCGAGCGTTTGGAGCAGGCGGTCGAGGAGATTATGGCGGAAGCGGCGGCCCAGGTGAAAAAATTTGAGGCCGAAGGCAAGCTGATCGAAGCGCAGCGCATTAAACAGCGAACGCAATACGACATGGAGCTGCTGCGTGAAACCGGATTTTGCAAGGGGATCGAAAACTATTCGCGGGTGATGGCGGGACGGCCTGCCGGTTCCGCGCCCTTCACGCTGTTTGACTTTTTCCCCGAGGATTTTGTGTTTTTTGTGGACGAATCCCACATTTCGTTGCCGCAGGTGCGGGGCATGTACTTCGGCGACCGGGCGCGCAAGGAGAATCTTGTCAGCTTTGGGTTCCGCCTGCCCTCCGCGTACGATAACCGGCCGCTGAATTTCGATGAGTTCTACGCGCGGCTGGGGCAGCGGATTTTTGTCAGCGCGACGCCCGGCGAGTTCGAGCGGCAGGAAAGCACGCAGGTGGTGGAGCAGGTCATCCGGCCGACGGGACTGCCGGACCCGGCGGTCGTCGTGAAGCCGACGCAGGGGCAAATCGACGACCTTGTCTCGGAAATCAATCTGCGCGCGGCACGGCAGGAGCGCGTGCTGGTGACCACATTAACTAAAAAAATGGCGGAAGACCTCACCGCGTATATGAACAATGTCGGTGTGCGCGTGCGATATATGCACCACGACATTGAAACCATCGAGCGCATGGAGATCATCCGCGACCTGCGGCTTGGGTTGTTCGACGTGCTGGTCGGGATCAATCTGCTGCGCGAGGGCCTTGACCTGCCGGAGGTTTCGCTTGTGGCGATCCTGGACGCGGACAAGGAGGGCTTTTTGCGCTCGCAGACTTCACTGATTCAAACCATTGGGCGCGCGGCGCGCAACGCCGAAGGCTTGGTGATCATGTACGCGGACGAGGTCACAGCTTCCATGGAGCGGGCAATTACCGAGACACAGCGGCGTCGCGACAAGCAATTGGCGTACAACGAAGCCCATGGCATCGTGCCCGCCTCCATCCGCAAGGATGTGAGGGATCTCCTCGAAATCAGCAGCAAGGCGACGCTGGAAAAGCAGAAGAACGAGGCGCCGCCCCATCAAAATCTATCCCGCGCGGAAAAAGAGCGGCTGATCCGGCAGCTGACCGTTGAAATGAAAGCCGCCGCCCGGCTGCTGGAGTTCGAGCATGCGGCTTATCTGCGCGACAGGATTGAGGAACTGAAGGGCTGAAACCCAAGGCTTGCCCCGGGCGTGCCGCTACAAAAATTGGACTCCAGTGCGGATAAAAGGCTAGCGCGATTCGATAAATACAGCCAAAAACGCTTCTCCAATGCGCTTGAGGAAATCCCCTGTTTTTGCAAGCGCGATGCTTCCCCAGGCAAAGAGGGCCGGCTGTACCTCGGGAAACCGCACGCTATACACCGCGGCGGCACCCAGCACCAAAAGGCAGATCAAAAGCGCAAATTTGATAAATTTCTTCACGTTATCGTTCTCCCTCGCATCATCTGCTTTTATTATACAATATACGGCAAAATATTGCAAGGAAAATTTGAGATTTGTCGGTTCGCGGCGAAATACCGCAGCAAGCGCTCCGGTGCGCGTTGCTTTATTATGATCGCGCTTTTGGGATCGAATTTCAAGCATAAGCTGTCATATCTATTGACAAGCGCGGGCCGCAGTTATATAATGAAGGTGCAGCAAAATACGCATGGGAAGGGATGATTCTTATATGGCAAAAAGATACGGTAAGACGCTCGTCCGCGCCGCGGGCCTTGCGGCGGCGGCGGGAGGCACTTACATGGCGCTGGGCAGCATCGCCCACAGCCAGCTACTTTCCCGTAAGGCAGCCAAACGCGGGTTTAACCAATTATCGGACGCGGATGTGCTGTTGGGCAAGGAAGGGGCACATTTAAAAGAAGAGCAGCAAAGTCTAATGGAGCGCGTTTTGGAGCACATGATGAGAGACGCCGCCGGTCTTGAGGACTTCTATGATAAGCCGTATTACCCGTCATTCATCGATGGCTTGCAGTGGTTTTTCGCGAACAACCCAATAAAGATTGTCATCGATTCTCCCAGGGGCAGGCGCATCCACGCGGACATGATCAAAAACGAAACGCCGTCCGACGTCTGGGTTATCTGCCTGCACGGTTTTTGCAGTTCCCCCCGGGATTTCGGCGGGGCCGCAAAGATATATCACGAATGGGGCTATAACACGCTGTTGCCGTATCTGTGCGGGCATGGCGAAAGTGAGGACAATTTCGTTTCTATGGGCTGGCTTGACCGCATCGACGTCGCCGCCTGGGTCGATTACCTCGTACGCGAATACGGTAATCCGAAGATCATCCTGCACGGCGTATCCATGGGAGCCGCGACGACGATGATGACCACCGGCGAGGCCCTGCCCGCCAATGTGATCTGCGCCGTGGCGGACTGCGGCTACACCTCCGTTTGGGACGAATACGCCGTGCAGGCGAGGGAAACCCTGCATATTCCCGTCTCGCTGATCCACGCGCTGGATTCCGTCGTGCGTATGAAGCAGGGCTTTTCGCTCAAGGATGCCTCCTGCGTGGACCAGCTGAAAAAATCGAAGACGCCCACGTTGTTTATCCACGGAGACGCGGACGGCTTCGTGCCCTTCTGGATGCTTGACCTGGTTTACGACGCCTGCGCCGCGCAAAAGGAAAAGGTCATCGCGCCGGGCGCCGGGCACGCCGAAGCGTGTTACCAATTCGAGCTGTATTACGGCGCGATCCGGGCGTTTATCAACCGATACCTGCCGAAGGAATGAGAAACATACCACTCAAGATACTCGTCTGCGTCAAGCAGGTGCCGGATACAACGGAGCTTAAGATAGATCCTGTGACGAACAACCTTCGGCGGGAAGGCGTGGCGGGCGTTGTGAACCCCTATGACGCGTACGCTTTGGAAGCGGCCGCGCGCATCAAAGACGAACATCCGGACACAAGAATTACTGTGATATCGATGGGCCCCCCGCAGGCCGAGCGCGCGCTGCGGCAGTGCCTTGCCGCCGGCGCGGATGACGCGTACCTGGCGAGCGGCAAAGCGTTCGGCGGCTCCGATACCCTGGCGACAAGCTATATACTCTCGAGGGCCATTCGTTGTGTGGAAGCGCGGCATGGTTCTTTTGATCTTGTTTTATGCGGCAGGCAGGCCGTTGACGGCGACACCGCGCAGACCGGCCCGCAAATCGCCGCGCATTTAGATGTCCCGCAAGTTACGCTTGTGAAAGAAATTCGCCTGCGTGAGCGTACGCTTCTTGCGGTTCGGGAAACGGAACACGGCACGGAGCTTTGGGAGACGCCCCTGCCCGCTGTCATAACTGTCACCAAGCCGGATTTTGAGCCGCGCTGCCCGACTGTCGGCGCGAAGCTGGCCGCAAAGCGCGCCGCCGTCAACCTGCTGACGATGGACGACATTCAGGCTGAGCCCGGACGCTGCGGCGCGAAGGGCTCGGCGACCGTGGTGAGAAAAACATTTGCGCCCGCTGTCAAAGCAACTTGCGTGTTCGCCCGCGACGCCGCAGGGTTCGCCGAGCTGCTTTGGCCTCATCTGAACGCGGGCGGAGCACCCGAACGTGCCGCGCCCATAGCCCCGACCGCTTGCTTTGATACCGCCGACGTATGGGTGTGGATCGAGAACCCCAGCGGTGCGGCAGAGCTTCTCAGTTGCGGGCGCCGCATTGCCAATCTCCTGCGGACCGGGCTGACGGCGGTTATGCTTGGAACCGCGATCGAAGACGCCGTCAATGCCGTGCGCGGCGCGGACCGCGTTATTTATGTGGACGACCCGGCGCTCGCGGCGTACAACGCGGAGCCTTATACCGCCGCGCTGCATTGTCTTACGCGGAAATACGGGCCCGATACGATGTTATTCGCGGCAAGCTGCAACGGGCGGGATTTAGCGCCTCGGCTTGCCTGCCTGCTGCGAACGGGACTTACCGCCGACTGCACCGGCCTGGACGCCGACCCGCGGACAGGGCAGGTCCAATGGATACGCCCGGCGTTCAGTGGGAACCTCATGGCGGTGGTCGAGTGCCGCGCCCGCCCGCAAATGGGCACGCTGCGCCTGGCCGGCACAGTGGCCGGGGGCACAGCGGAGGCCAAAGAAATCATACGGGAGCAAATGGACCTTCCCGGGCCGCGCGCGCGCCTGCTCGAGCGGCACGACGAAACAGATGAGAGCGGCTCGCTCGCGGACGCCGGAATCATCGTGTCCGGCGGGCGCGGCGTGGGCGGAGCGGAGCGGTTTTCCCTGCTGCGCGAGCTGGCCTGGGCCATGGGCGGGACTGTCGCGGGATCGCGCGCGGCGGCGGACGCCGGATGGCTCCCGCGCGCGTATCAGGTTGGGCAGTCGGGCAGAATGGTTTGCCCGAAGCTTTATGTCGCCTGCGGGATTTCCGGCGCGGCGCAGCACCTGGCGGGGATTTCCGGCGCGGAGATCGTCGCGGCTGTCAACAGCGACCCCGACGCCCCGATCTTCGGCACCGCGGATTATGGCATTGTCGGGGATATCCGGGAGGTGCTTCCCGCGTTGACCGAAGAAATCAGGCGTACACGTGAATCTATTCTTTAGCAAAAATAAAGCAAATTTCGTTGAAACTCTCCCTGTCACGTTGTGACGTCCCCCCGGCGTGAAATTGCGAAGCGGTTGAACGAACCGGGGAGATGCCGAAGACAGAGGGGGTGAAATGCAATGGACACGCTGACCGAGTCGCTTTATATCACAATATAGATTGACGTGTCCGGCGCAAGTTCCATGTTGACAAATAACACGAAATGTGGTAGGATATTGCTATGAATTACAAACAATTATTAGAGGAAAAATTTCCGGGCATGGTGCTGGAATGCGCCATGGACCAGCGCGGCATTCTCACGCTTTCCGGCGAATGCGAGAGCTGGGATCAGCTCGTGGACATCGGCCACGCGGCGGCAAAGCTCAGCGGCGTCAAAAATGTCGTGAGCGAAATGACCGTGCGCGGGCTGGAGATCCCCCAAAAGGACTACTCCGCGTTCAAACGCGCCGGGGAAGCCATCGGCGTTGTTGACAGCGTGGACGTCCTGATCGTCGGCGCGGGAATTTCCGGCTGCGGCATTGCCCGGGCGCTCGCGAAGTACGAGCTGAATATCCTTGTGATCGACAAGGCGGAGGATGTGGCCACGGGCGCCACCAAGGCCAATAACGGCAACATCCATCCCGGCCACGACGTCAAGGCGGGCACGCTGAAGGCAAAGCTCAACATCGAAGGCAACCGCATGTACACCCAGTGGGCCGGGGAGCTGGGCTTTGAGCTGCAGCGCTGCGGCGCGATGGGCGCTGTCGCGGACCCGCGGTTCATGCCGATCGTGGAGATCGTATACAAGCAGGCCCTGGCCAATGGCGTGGACGGCGTGGAATTTGTGGACGGCCCACGGGCGTACGAGCTGGAGCCGGGTCTTGCGCGCAATGGCGACGAGGGTATTGTTGGCGGCATGTGGCTGCCCTCCATGGGCCTGGTGGAGCCGTATAAGGTCGCCGTGGCCCTTGCCGAAAACGCGGCGGAGAATGGCGCGCGCTTTTGGTTCAACTGCACCGCGGCGGATATCCTGTACGACGGCGGCGGCGTGCGGGGCGCCGTAACCAGCAAGGGAATCATCCGCGCGAGCTATGTCATCAACTGCGCCGGGGTGTATGCCGACGAGATTTCCGCCATGGCCGGGGACAAAAGCTACACCATCCATCCCCGCCGGGGCGTGATCGCCATCCTGGACAAAAACCGCGCGCCGATTTATGACAGCCTGTTGGATGTCATCGATATGAATTACGTGATGGCGAAAAAAGGGAATTCCAAGGGGGGCGGGATGTGCCGCACCCCCGAGCGGAACATATTGATGGGCCCTTCGGCAAAGGAAATTCCCGACAAAGAGGATCTGTCCGTTACACCCGAGGAGCTTGCGTTCGCGCTGGGACGCGGGAAGCGCTGCGGCATCAGCTACGGCGATGTGATCCGCCCCTTCGCCGGCATCCGCCCGGCGGACTTCACGGAGGATTTCATCATAGAGATGTCGCCCGTAACCGACGGCTTTATCAACGTGGGGGGCATCCAGTCCCCGGGCCTTGCGGCGGCGCCCGCCGTCGCGCAAATGGTGGAGGGGATCCTGGCGGAGCACGCGGACAAGCGGGGGACGCCCCTCGCCCCCAAGGCGGGCTACAACCCCATCCGCAAGCGGGAGACCGAGTTCCGGCACCTCAGCCCCGAGGAGCAGCGTGCGCTTGTTGAAAAAGATCCACGCTACGGCAAAATCGTGTGCCGCTGCGAAACCATAACGGAAGGCGAGATCCGCGACGCGTTCCGGTCCCCGGTGCCCCCGGCGAGCATCGACGCGGTCAAGCGCCGCACGCGGGCCGGCATGGGGCGCTGCCAGGGCGGCTTTTGCCAATGCCATGTGATGGACATTATCGCGCAGGAGCTTGGCCTTGACAAAACGGAAATTTGCCTTGGCGGCGAAGGCAGCAACATATTGCTTGGCAAGACGAAATAATCTACTCAGAAAGCAGGAGATCATATGAATGATACAGCGTTGGCGCAGCAACTCGGCGAATTAATCGGGCAGGAAAATGTCGTCACCGACCCGGCGGTTGTTCTGGACAGCTCGAAGGACTACATCGGCTTCCGGCAGTACGAACGGAGCGCGGGGGTATACCTTGTGCCCAAGGCCGCCTGCGTTGTCAAACCAAAAAATACGCAGCAGGTCAGCGCCGTGCTGTCGTTTCTCAACGCGAATGGCGTGGACGCCGTGCCGCGCACCGGCGGATCCTGCGTCACCCTGGGTGTGGAGCCACAGGAGGGCGGCGTGATCGTCGATGGCTCCGATATGAATGAAGTATTGGAGCTCGACGAAACAAACATGTGGATCACGGCCCGCTGCGGCACGCCGCTGGAGTACCTCGAGAATTACCTGAACAAGCGTGGTTTCACCACCGGACACCACCCGCAGTCCCTGCCGATGGCACATGTGGGCGGCCTGCTGGCCACACGCAGCATCGGCCAGTTTTCCACGCTCTACGGCGGCATAGAGGATATGGTCGTCGGCCTGGAGGCAGTGCTCGCGGACGGCGAAGTCATCCGCATCAAAAACAATCCCCGGCGCTCCGTAGGGCCGGATCTGCGGCATATGTTCATCGGCGGCGAGGGCGCGTTCGGCTTTATCACCGAGGCGACACTGAAAATCTTCCCCTATATGCCGGAAAACTACTGGAAGCGCTGCTATGGCATCAAGGGCATGGCAAACGGCCTTGCCGTTTGCCGCGAAATCATGGTGAGGGGCTACAAGCCCGCCGTGGTGCGCCTGCATTGCCCCAACGAAACGGAGCGTGATTTCTGTAATTTAGACGCTCCCGATGACTATTGCGTGCTTCTCCTGCTGGCCGATGGCCCAAAGGCGGTGGCCGACGCCATCGGCGCGGGCATTGAGGAAATTATGCGGGGCTATGAGACGATCGATTACGGAACAAAGCCGGTGGAGCATTGGCAGGTTCACCGCAACGATGTCTGCGACGACATGGACCACAATCCCTATTATAAATTCGGCATAGTGGCGGATACCTGCGAGATATCGGCCCCCTGGTCGGTGATCGGGGACATCTACGACGCGGTGATAGAGCGCATGCCCGGCGAGGTGCCGGAAATCGTGTCCATCGGCGGGCACTCCTCCCACAGCTACATGCAGGGCACGAACCTCTACTTCACCTTCGGCGCGTTTGTGAAAAAAGCCGAGGACGCCAAACCCATATTCATGCGCATCATCCGTACGATTATGGAAGAGACCCTGAAGCGCGGCGGCAGCATCGCGCACCACCACGGCTCCGGCAAATACCGCACACAGTGGATGCCGCAGGAGCACGGCAGCTCCTATGTGCTCATGCATAAGCTGAAGGACGCCCTGGATCCCAGGCATATTTTGAACAGGGGCGTGCTCTTGACAGATGAACATGAGTAGGCTGAATATCTGGGTCTGCTTCAAGGTGCAGCCGGACTTTGACCATGTGCTGGAGGCCGACTGGGAGAGCTTCCGCCCGGACAGCGACATCGGTTACGCGCAGCATGGCATCAATTGCTTTGACGAGTCCTCCCTGGAGCTCGCCCTGCGACTCAAGGAAGACCTGGCGCGGCGCGGGCGGGAAATCAAGCTGGGCGCGATGACCCTGGCGGATCTGCTGGGGTCTTCGTTGCGGCGCAGGCTCTTTGCCGCGGGCTATGACGAAATCGTGCGCATTGACGCCCGCATGGAATTTTCCCCCGAGGAAACGGGAAAACGCCTCGCGGCCCACCTGGCCGCGCGCAAACCGGATCTGGTTTTTTTCGGCAGGCAGGCGGGCTACGCCGACACGGGCCTGGTGCCCTATTATGCCGCGCATAGCCTGGGCTTTCCCCTGCTGACCAACGTCGAGAATATTTTGAACGCCGATACCCCCTGCGCGGTGGTCACCGGCAATAGCCCGGCCGCGCTGCGCGTGAGCCCGCTGAGCAGGCAGCTCGCGGTGAAGCACATGCGGGCGGAGGTGATCTGCGGCGAAACGCCCGCCGCGGCCGCGCCGGTTCTTGTCCGCAACAAGCAGCGGCGCTGTGTCCAAATGCTTGCGCCGGACGCACTGCCGGGCCTCATAACAAAGCTGCTGAGCAAACAGCCGGCGGCGCGGGAGCAATGTACGTTCGCGGCGCCGGATCATGTCATTTTAGCGGAACCCGGCGACGCCGACGCGGCCATCCGCTGCGCCCTGGAGCATCACCTGCCCTGCGTCACCGGGGTGACCGGTGTGAGCGCCGAGGGCGGATACGTCATACGAAAGTGCTGCGGCTCCCAGATGGAATGGCACATCCCGGTTGGGGATCAAAGGCAGGTATGGGTCATTTCCCCGGCGCTGCGGCCCATACCGGGAGAGAGGCTGCTGCTGGCCGGCGGTCGGGGTATAGGCGAGCGGGGTATGCAAACGCTGCAGGAGCTTGTGTCCCTGCTGGGCGGGCAGGCCGGCGTCACGCGGGCGGCGGCGCAAAACGGCTGGGGCGCGATGGATACGATCATCGGGCAGTCCGGGGTCATCGCCAGGCCGGAGCTCTGCGTCGTCTTCGGCGCTTCGGGCGCGGCGGCGTTCATGGCCGGAGTGGAACAATCGCGGCACCTCATCGCTGTGAATACCGACCCGGACGCGCCGATTTTTAACTGTGTTGATTTTGGCGTGATCGCGGACGCCGAAACGACAGCGGATTTGCTGCTAGGGGCGTTCGCGTGACCGCGTGGATCACTAGGCAAATTGAACGCTTTTGTCGCTCCGCGATTGCTTGGCTCAACGGAACAATGGCTTCATGTATCCCACATGCGGGGGTTCCGCCAGCAGCACGACATGGCCCATCATGCGGGCGGCCAATTCGCCCAGCGCCTTATTTGGAAAATTCTCCCGCACGGCATTTGCGGCGCCGCCGACCATAAGATGCAGGTCCGGGTTGCTGGACATCAGCATGCGGACGCTTTGCCCCCTGAACTGAAACCGCAGCCGCCGTTCCGCCACGGAATTCACGGCGCGCAGCTGCATATGCAGCTCGCCGTCCTGCCACGCGGCGGAGCAGGCAAGCACGAACTCCACGCCGCCGAGCGTGATTTTGCTCTTGTACGCGCGGCCCGCCATGCCGCAAAGCACGGTGTTGCGCTCGCGGCCCTCCGACCAGCTAAATTTCACTCTGTCCCCGCCAAAGCGCAAGTGCACGCGGTCGATGCCTCCGGCCTTGTCCGCCGACATAAAGAAAATCATCGCGGGCATGATACCCGGCGGAAAGCCGACGGCCCTGGCGACCCGCTGCACGGCGTTCGGGAACCGGATGCACCGCCCGTTCAGTTGCTTTTCCAAGGCGGCGCTGCGGGGCGCCGCCGGGAGGACCGGATATGCCGGGAGCGCCGGGATCGCGATGTCCTCCTCTTCGCATTCCTCAAACAAAGCGGGAATGTATTTGAGCAGCGTATTTTGCAGCGCGTCCATGTCCAGCTGGCCGCCGTTGGTGACCACGCAGGCGTCGTTTTCCGGGAAGATCAGCGCGAACTGGCCGAACATGCCGTCCATGCGGAAGCTCCCCGGTATCTTATTTCTCCAGAAGCAGTAGCCGTAGCCATAACTGCCATTGCCGTCACTTCCGGGATTGGAATCCACCTGCTTGCTGCTGGACTCCCGCACCCAATGCGCGGGGATCACCTGCCGGCCCTGGAATTTGCCCTCGTCCAGGTAGCACATGGCGATTTTCGTGAGGTCCTCCAGCCGCAGGAAGAGCCCCCAGCCACCGGTTTCCACGCCGCAGCCGTCATTTTCCCAGTAAGGCCGGGCAATGCCCAGGGGTTCAAACAGGCGCGGCATGAGGTAATCCGTGACGCATGCGCCGGTGACGCGGTGGACGATCGCGCACAGCAGGTATATGTTTTCGTTGACGTAGCTGAAGCCCTCGCCCGGCGCGTAGTCCCACGCGCCCAGGCCATAGTCCTTGATCCACTGCTTTTTGGTGCGGTCCACCATGAAGCTGATTTTTTTGCCCGCGCTCATGGTAATCAGGTGGCGCACGGTGAGCTTCTCGAGGTTTTCGTGCGTGTCGTAATCCCGCAGCTCCGGCAACAGGTCCGCGACTTTGTCCTCCAGGCGGAACCTGCCCTCCTCCACGGCGTAGCCCACGGCAATCGACGTGATGGATTTGCTCACGGAATACAGCATGTGGGGAAAGCTTGGGCCATATGGCGCGCGATAGCCCTCATACGCCACCTGGCCGTGCCGCACCACCATAATGGAATGCAGCTCGTGTCCGCTTTCGATGACCTCCCGCATGAGTTCCGCCAGCGCTTTTTTTGATACCCCAGCCTCACCTGGTGTTGCCGCCCTTGGAATCGTGATAGCCATATAAAAACCTCCTGTTTCATTCTGGAATTAGTGTAGCATATTCCAGGATTGAATGCAAGAGGTTCTTTATTTACGCGAAAATATTCCGGATGAAGCCTTCCTGCCGCACGATATATTGCAGCATGTCGCGGTTGGTTTTGGCAAGCGCCTGCATTTCCGGCCGCGGCTGGCCGCCGCACCAGGCGACGAAGGTCATCTGGATGGCGCAGATCATATGGTATACCGCACGCTTTTCTTCCAGCGTCAGGTGGCTCACGCTGTCGTAGCCGCGCAGGATGCCCTCCAGAACAGCGGGCCACTTGGCTTGGATATCCTCCAAGCCGCGCCATTCGCTCAGCAGCCCCGTGGCGCAATAGCAGGGGTCCCACAGGCGCACGCCGCGCTCGCTCAGGTCAAAGTCAACGAACCCGCTGACCTTGCCGCCATCGAATAAAATATTGCAGGGGTTCGGGTCGCGGTGGATGAGCTGCCTTGGCAAATAATCATACAAAGCGCCAAACTCATTCAACCAATTTTCGAAGAAGCTTTCTGGCAGTCCCATTTTCCACTGCACATTTTTACGGCGCACGTCAGGCAGCGCCCACTCGCTGATTTGCCGGAGCAGGTTGGTTTCGTCCGGCAGGATATCGCCCTCAATTTGAGCCAAAGCCTTGTGCAGCCGCGCGATGCTTTGGCCGTATTTTTCTCCATACGGGCCGCGCTGCTCGCCGAAGCGCTCGCTTTTGGGCAGCGGCTCGCCGGGTATCCGCCTGGTGAGGGAAAAGGCATGCTCGCCATCAAAGATTTCCGCTCCCGTTTTCGTCAGCACCGGCACAGCCGCCGCAATCCCCTGCTTCGCCAGGGCCTTCGGGATGCGCAGGCGGTTCACAAGCTGGTCGCGCGGGCCGGTTCGCAGGATGGCATCGCCGACGGTCCAGACATCGGGCGCTGTTTTTGTGCCGTCGACAATCAGCACGTCTTCCATGGGCAGGTCCTGCGGGATATCCCAGTGCGCGAGGATGCCCCGCAGCTCTTTTTTGGTGTATGTTGTCATCATTGCCTCCAATAAAGTTGATTGGTGCGGCCCGTACAGGGCCAAATATTTTTTTGGCGAACAGCCATACGCGCGCGTGAACGCCTTGTAAAACCCGGCGTAGGTGTCGAAGCCGTAGGCCAGGGCCGCGTCGACGCCACGGCTCCCCCGTGAGATTTCCTCCAGGGCGCGGTCCAGCCGCCGCTTGAGGAGATAGCCGCCCACGGAAAGCCCCGTAGCCCCCGCGAACAGCCGGTAAAAATGCCAGGGCGAGTAACCAGCCCGGGCGGCCAGCTCCTCCGGCGCGATCTCGGCCTTTAAATTGTCCTCAATAAAGTCCAGCGTATCCTGCATGGCGTTCTCCTCCCACATGGTAAGACGATTATAACACATCGACGCAAGCAAACATTTCCCGCCGTGCGGTATTGCACGCATTTCCGGCCAGCCGAATACAATGAACTGTAGAAGCATTCGCGCGCGTGAAAGGATGAAACCATATGAACACAGAAATTTTGGATGTGCCGGAGCCCATGGAGGCCATGGATCCGCGGCCGGCGGCGGCGGTGCTGGGCGGCGACACCCGGCAGGCCTATGCCGCGCGGGCGCTGATGGCGGCGGGCTTCGATGTGCGGCTCTTCAAGGTTGACCAGGCGCGGGAAATCGTGAACGCGGAGCCATGCAAACATCTCCCGGAAGCCGTAACGGGCGCGAAGCTGGTGGTCTGCCCGGTGTCGTGCCAGGGCTTGGACATTGCCTTGCTGCTGGATACCCTGGAGGAGGAGCAGACGATCATCGGCATCAACCTGCCCCAGGAGCTAAAAAACGGCTGCGCCATGCGGGATATCCCCTTCCACGATTTGCTGGACCGGGAGGATTTCACGCTGCTCAACGCCATCCCCTCGGCGGAGGGCGCCATCGCTGAGGCCATAGCGGCAAGCGTCTGCAGCCTGCACCTGAACGAGGCCCTGGTGCTGGGGTATGGCCGCTGCGGCAGGGTACTCGCGCAGAAGCTGGGTGGCCTCGGGGCCCATGTCACCGTGGCGGCACGGCGCTGGGAATCCGCGTGCGAGGCCATCGCGAGCGGCTGCGAAGCGCTCGATTTCCTGCTGCTGCCCTACCACATGGGCCGGTTCTATTACGTGTTCAACACGATCCCGGCCATGGCGCTGGATGAGAAGCTGCTCCAGGCGCTGCCGCCCGAGGCCGTGGTCATCGACATCGCCTCCGGCCCCGGCGGCGTGGATTTCGAGGCGGCGGAGGAGCTCGGCGTCACGGCGAAGCTCTGCCCCGGGCTCCCCGGCATCTATTCCCCGCGGAGCGCCGGCGAGGCCGTCGCCCAAATCTCCCGCATCATTTTGGAGGAACAGGAGGAAAGCCCATGGGGTTGGAACAAGTGCGCGTCGGCATCGGACTGACTGGCTCCTTCTGCACGTTCGGCAGTGTGGAAGCAGCGCTGAAAAAAATTGCGGGCGGGCTGGTCAACGGCAAAAAACCGGTGTACACCTTTGTGCTGTCTTACCACGCGCAGCAGCTGCCCAACCGTTTCTGCACGCCGGAGGAGCTGGAGGCGCGCCTGCAAAAATGCAGCCCGCATCCCGTGATCAAAAGCATCCCGGACGCGGAGCCGCTGGGGCCGAAGAACCGGCTGGATGTGTTCGCCATCGCGCCCTGTACCGGGAACACCCTGGCAAAGCTGGCAAACGGCGTGACGGATACCCCGGTTTTAATGGCCGCGAAGGGGCATCTTAGAAACGGGAAGCCCCTGGTGGTTTCCCTTGCCACCAACGACGCGCTGGCGGCGAACCTGCGTAATATCGGCACGCTGCTCAACGCGAAGAATATCTTCTTTGTGCCGTTCGCACAGGACGCGCCCACACTAAAGCCGTTTTCGCTGGCAGCCAATTTGGATTTGCTCGGCCCCACCCTGGAAGCAGCGCTACGCGGCGAGCAGCTGCAGCCCGTTTTTGGCAATCAGGAATCAGAAATGAGGAGCTAGGTATGGGGATTTCCGGCGTATTTGATTTTCATAATCCTTCCGTAACGCGTGATCTGGCGCTTTCCGGCAGCCTGTATCACATGACTGAGGACGCGCTGCTTGCGGGTCTCAGTAAAGAAGGACCGGGGTTTGTAAAAAAAGCAGAAGGCGCGTTCGCCTTCGCATACTGGGACGAAACACGCCTGATGCTCGCCCGGGACCCACTGGGCATTCAGCCGCTGTTTTTTGCCGTGACGAAAGACAGGATCGTCTTTGGCTCGCGGCCAAGCGATTTATTCGCCCTGGGCGTGAAACCCGCCGTGAACGCGCAGGGCCTGCGGGAGCTTTTTGCCCTGGGGCCCGCGCACACGCCGGGCACATGTATTTACACCGGCGTGGCGGAGCTTTTGCCGGGCGAATACCTGCTGGCCTCGCCGGAGGGCATCCAAAAGAAGATTTATTGGCGGCTGGAAAGCGGGCCGCATTCTGATAATTTTGAGGATACTGTCGAAAGAACAGCCGCGCTGGTGAAAGAGAGCGTGGAACGGGATATGCGGACGGATCTGCCCCTGTGCTCCCTTCTTTCCGGCGGGCTGGATTCCAGCCTTGTGACCTCCATCTGCGCGAAAAAGCTTGCCGAGGAGGGCAGGCGGCTTCGCACCTTTTCCTTTGACTTCGCCGGCAACGACAAGTTTTTTCAGGCCAACGCCTTCCAAACATCCCGCGACGCGCCCTACGCGCTGGAAATGGCAAAATATCTTGGCACGGAGCATGTGCAGCTGGAATGCGATCCCACGCAGCTGGCGGATCACCTGGAGGCCGCCATGGAGGCAAGGGATCTCCCCGGCATGGCGGACATCGACGCTTCGCTGCTGTATTTTTGCGGGATCGTCGGGCAAAGCCATAAAGTTGCATTGACAGGAGAGTGCGCCGATGAACTGTTTGGTGGATACCTCTGGTTCCGCAGCGAGGAAGCCTTTCAGTGCCGCGCATTTCCGTGGTCAAATCATTTTGAAGCGCGGCGCACGCTTTTGCGGGAGGACGTGGTCGACGAGCTGCGGCTGGAGGAATACGCCCGCGCGGCCTACGAAGCAAGCGTTGCCGAAACGCCGCGCCTGGAAGGCGAAGCCCCGCTGGAGGCCCGCCGCCGGGAAATCGCGTGGCTGAACCTGCGCTGGTTCATGCAGACGCTGCTGGGGCGCATGCACAGCTGCGCCGCGGCCGCCGGCATCGAGGCGCGCGTGCCCTTCGCCGGCATCCGCCTGCTGGAATATGTGTGGAACATCCCCTGGGACATGAAGTACCGGGAGGGCCACGCGAAATACCTGCTGCGGCAGGCCGGGCGGGAATGGCTGCCGGATTCCGTGCTTTGGCGCAAAAAAAGCCCCTACCC
>Ga0123353_10006402_pt1 | contig 15664 bp, 4 predicted proteins | sample TergutLab28metaG_3_FD_92763 | JGI IMG/M metagenome (GOLD analysis project Ga0123353, IMG submission 92763) | Labiotermes labralis P3 segment gut microbial communities from Petit-Saut dam, French Guiana - Lab288 P3 | ecosystem: Host-associated > Arthropoda: Insects > Digestive system > Gut ... | reverse complement strand
TACTACATACAATTTTCCAAAAAAACTATTTCTTAATCTTAACACACATAATCTTTCCTTCCACCCAAGGTTTAGAAAGAAGTACACCTCTCACTTCAAAGTGTACATAAAACTGGTTTTAACCATTTACGAACATGGATTTTCAAAAATAATTTTGCCCATTACATATAGAACAATCTTGTTCACACAACTGGCGAAGACGCGATAGTGTCGAAACGTGTATATAAATTTGATTTGCATGAGCACCTGGGGATTAACATCGGTAGGGACCTCTCTCTCTCACTAAAATTTCCGTCTCGTATCCATGCTGCATGCCGGTCTCTCAGGAACATGGCCTCTTCTTCCCACATCATTCCATGGCTCCCCGGGCTGAAATGCGTCGTCAGCTCCCGTCGTAATGAGTTTCCAATAGTACGAGAGCGGTAACGTAAACTCCATCCTGGTCTTCCACCAACTATTGGTCTCTCCGCTAGAGGGTCCACTAGGTACTGCATGCCAGAGCCAGAGGAGGTAATAGAGTTAGGAACAGCGTTTGCATGCCTCACGTGGAACGATTCCCTGCCCGGGTACAGCTTTCAAAACACACACACATACACACATACACACACACTTTTTATAGGTCTATCATAAGCACTAAAACCACCCATGGACCTACAACATCAATGTTAACCAATAATGAAAATGAAGTTCTAGTTTACTTCGACAGTGAAGGATAGGAAGCAATGTTTTCCCATTATAGCAATGGAAGTACATTAATTATCCCTGTCAGACCCTGGATACATAATTCCAGTGAGTTAGGACATTAAAGAAGGAAGGTTATGAGGACCGGAGCAGAAGAACAAGAAAAATTTAAAAAAAAGAGAGAGATTAAGGACGAAAAGAAAAGAGGTAAAAGGAAAACTCCAGGAAACACGTGAAAATAGGGTGTTTACGATAAGCAAGACAAACATGATAGCTGCATTTTCCCAAATATCTACGGCTGTCTTCCAGAGAATATTTCCGTTTTTAGTGACAGAATTTCGCTACTCATTTTCCTAATCTCCGCTATGTGTGCTACACGCGACACCTATAAACCTTAATATAAATTAATTCTAATTAATATCAATTAATTTCCAGACCACTAATATTGTAATAATTTCAAATGAAAAATTTAATATCGAAAAGTATAAAATTTTTCCGATTAAGAAAATACTTTATTTCATAAATTTATTACTTAGCAATAAATCTCACAGACAACAGCAGCAAAATTCGACTGACATATCTGCCCGTAGTGTGCAAGGCATCAGCACACTCACATATATTGCAAAAGAGACAAACGTTTCTCAGTACCATTAGTAACTGAAACTGGCCTTTAATATCGATAGGATGTGGGTCTATACATAACGCAGAGAATATATGAGGTTCTTGTGAGCTTCACAAACTACAAGGCAGCATCGATCCCATATACCATACATTCTCAGGTCTTAGACAAACTCTACTAAGAATCTGGTGTAAATGCTTCGGTGAAAGTACCGTGCGTTTCAGAAATGTCTGACGGTAATTTTGGCTAGAGCACGCAACACTTTAAACAACCTCATCTATGAAAGTCACACGGCATTGCTTCTGGCTAGCTAGAGGTCCAAAAGCGAAATACGTAATTTTCTTCGGTACCTACCGCATTCTGTAGTAACGTGTTATTAAGATGTTCTAGCGAGTGAAGAACGTGAGAAAAATTAAACTGATGGTATCTTCAGTAAGTCTACATTTAATACGCCCAGTTTAAATGTCTCCAATGATAATTTCTTTGGCAAGAAGAGAAACAGCTGCGACTTCAGTGCTGTGAAAAGCAACAATCACGTTAATTTTTTTTTTGACAGGGGTGGAGGGGGATTTCATCTTCGATAGCTTTGTGAGAATTCTGCGAACGGCGCAGAAAACAGCGTTGCTGAGGTTCGCTCTGCCAAGTATTTAAAATACGACTTTTCCCTGGAAAAAATCCCGGTTCCCGTAGAAGCTTCCCTGTTTCTATTGTGATTCACAGGAAAACTAGCATTGTTTGTTTTGGGTTTTCGATTTGAACACCTGCTCCATTGCGCTTCCGAAGTCTGCAGACGCAAATGCTACAAGACAACGCGTTGGGCTGTTGTTTGAGACGAAGTCTAAAGAAGAACAGCCCACTGTTAGAATTTGGCTCGTGGGCTGCGCAAAAGTCTTCCATTGCACGTTGAAGCGTTCCATCAGTGGTGCGTGAGCAGTTGAAACTCTAGTTGTGGCACTTCTTACACCAGGTGAACAGTGACTTATCCAGTTATGAAACCACCCTGCAACATCTATGAATCTCGCGTCAAAAACTTGTCACTTAATTTGTCCTCCCGTACTATATAACATAAAATGACTTTACTTCGCATAAGCCATTTCCAGAATATATGCGCCCCTGGCGGAGGAAAGGGAACTAAATTTTCAATTCAGTTTAAAAATCAGATACTCTTACTTTATTTGTCAGTAAGTATGTAAGAATTTAATATTAGTTGCACATTTATTCTATCTTGAAAATTTGCAAGTTTTCATACGTTTCATTTGCTCTATGCAAAAGTGCGTCTGCTCATAATCAGAGTAAAAATTCTTTTTCACTAAAATTTATTAATCCTAATAATTATTTCTCAATTACAGATACACTGTACAACTTTAATATTTAAATGCAAGTAATTGTAATATAACTGATATTACTACATTGTACATTAAAGTCTCTGTTTTCATATATTTTAAGTTAAGGTGCCTGATTAAGTTACTTGGCCTCAAGTAGGCAGATACTACTGTGTGTGTGTGTGGACAAGTCTCGGCGAATTGTGGAAGAGCAAGTTTATAGGCCAATTAATATAAAATTTCCACAAAAGTAAGCAATTACAGTTATCTTAAAAGATGATGTAAAAAGTAATTGTAAAACTGTTATGGTAAGAATCGTTATCAAAGGTTCGGGATTAACAACTTATTCTTACGATTACACACATGCAGCGTGGACCAATACCCGTCAGATCGTACTTTGTTTTAGCGTGTATTTTCCAATCTCATTCTCCCGAGTTGATAATATAACAAATTTTCAAATTGCATTCCTCAGGGTTGCAATAAAACACGGTGTGCACTAAACTTAAGCCATTACTTACTAGTGTATTTTCTGTAAGTCAGGCCGCACGTGTTAGTACACTGGCAGGAAATCGTTAAGAGCTACAGTAGTAAGTTACTTAAACATAAATCTCCAGCTAGAGAAGTTTCTCTAAGACCTGTGTAACAACATTTCTCCTCTGGTCGTTCTGGTGATAGCGGTTGTGTTAACGGCAGGCTCAAGGGACTAGCGAACGTCCCAGGAAGTGAAGTTGCAGTTAAGTAGACGCGGAAGACGGACGTCGGGAGGAATGGCAGGAAAGCAAAGTAGGGACGGAGACAGCAGTTGCAGCGGTTTGTACACCGAGGCACATTCATCAAACGGGTTCGGTCATGGCCAAGAGGATGGCGCAGCAACTCCAGATCCGGACTGTAGTAGACGTGCCGAGAGAACAAAGCTAGTTCCTGAAGACAAGCTACTGTCCGTGTACCGGGACATGACCTTTCACAAAGTTGTGTCCATACCAGCTTTAAGCCTTCTCTTCAGCTCGTTAAAGATCGTGGATTTTGACCTCGCACCAAAAACACAGACACCGTCAATTCTATTTCAATTACGGACTGTCCGCACTCTATGCACCACTATTCCTTAATCTTGTAATTACGAACATTTCTCAGTAATTACAAAAATGTGATTTATTTAAGATACAGCCTACGTATTTCTAACGGATATAACTTGTTAGTTTTATTATTCTTTACGCGTAATTCCTAAAACCAATGTACGTATTTCCAGCAGATTTAACAAATCCACAATTAACAATAATTATGCAGTGGCCTACATTTCTTGTTCTTGAGTGCACATTATAAAAATAACGTACAGACTTCTAATGGTTTCAGCAAAATCTGTATGTAGCAGTTTTGGAGCTCATGTATTATTTCTCTAAACGTGTTCCTCGGAAAATATTGGGCCGGTTTCTAACACTGTCACAAAAAGCCCAGTGTTATATGTACACTGCGCAAATCTTATTCCCAGTCACACGGACCTCTCAAAATAACATAAGGATTTCCCAGTGTTACATTGGAATGCACATACAGTAACTTTACAGCTGCATACAAACAGCAGTATTGTAGAGATCCATTAGACATTCTTTTAAACCTGCAAGCAGTAATTTACAGCTCTAAAGGATTAAGTTACCCCCATATTTCACGTTTAGGTAGAATACGTTTGGCCAAATTGTTGCAAAATACATACGTTACGTGCAAATTTGCCTGCAGCGCCAAAACGTTACACTTAATTTAGTAAGTGAAAATTTCTACAATACTACTTGCCTAAAACGTTGGGCAGACGTTCGAAATAAACATGGATTTCCATGGATGTTAGTGCTTATGGAGCACCTCCTTGGACTGTCTGGTGATATTTTGTTTCAAGTAGTTAAAAAGTCACAAAATTGATATTGTAGGTTAAGAATTACAATAAATTTCATCAAGGGATATGAAACTGCCAAGTGTAATAACACGTTTGATTCAAAGTTTTAATTTTGTGTAACTGATGTTAATTAATGTGAAACACTAATTATTCGGCAGCACAGCTAAACAATAAATCATGCCTACATAGTAGGGCAGAAAGTACATCCGACAGCGAGGATATATATTACGGGAAAAGAATTACAGCACCAACTGGTAGTCATTAAGCTGGCATAGACATTTTATGATATTTTGCCTCTCTGAATTTTATTCATGTACATTCATCTCTACACTATTGACTACAATGAAAAACATTTAAAGTAACTGCCAGGGAATGTCACTGAAATGTTCATGGGGCCTGAACGTAAAGAAAGCATACAACACAAATATCCGTGCGAAGGTATATTACGGGCGTCCATTAAACAGAATTTCATACAGTGAAATGCAATCCCTGATGATTGCGGAAAAATGTTCCCTTTGACAAAAAATCTCTATTGCAAGGAGAGTATTAAGAAATGAGTTTCAATGTCGAATACTTTAATTATTACGGGAAAATAAAACAATATAGGAACTCATAAAAGTCATATTTATAAATCTAAAAGTGTTGCATGATATTTGTAGTGAAATTACAGTGATGACTGGAATATTATCTGAAGTGCATAAAATTCAGATTTTGCGTATCCAATACAGTGTTTTGTTGGAGAGAAGTAAGAGGCTTCGCAATATACCGATTACAGACATGCTGCTGCAGTACCATATATATTAAGCATACAAGCATTAGCAACTTCAAAATAAGGCAAAACAAAACTCCCTGAAGATGGTCTTGACAGACTGAAACATGCAGGAGTTGTGGGAATTATTTTAGCCAAGTGACGTGTTTTAATGTGTGAATAAGATTTTAGTATCACATATTGGTGCAATTAGTTGTTTATATTTTAATAAAATTAATAGATGCACCAGTTTCTCCGATTTATTTTATTTTGTGATGACACTCTATATGTTTCGGACGGTCTTTCCGTCCATCATCAGGAGTCTAAGACTGTACATACAGCATCATGTATATGCCAAACAGATTGCTAGCAAACAGTCAAAAGAATCTGTTTGACATATACCTGATGCTGTATGTACAGTCTTAGGCTCCTGATTATGGACGAAAAGACCGTCGGAAGCATGTAGAGTGCTACTCCAAAATAAAATAAAATTGAGAAACTGGTGCATCTCGTTGGTTTTACTATAGAAAAAAGTGATATTTGTTTGTTAGCAGGCTGTTTAATTAAGCTATATGAGCTGAAGGTAATAAACAATGATTCCACGTGGAACTGAGCACAGACGTAAAGTCGGCTAAAGGATTCGCCTTTTTATGCCTTCGTATGTCGGAAATGAAGATATGCCTAGAAAATTGCAGTACCCGATGCAAAATTCTAGATTGCAACCGAGTATAAGAACTTTTGTTAGGTAAATCCTGTACGAGTAAATGTGTTTCCAATAACCATAATTTAAAGTAACGGAAAACCCTCAGAATCATTAGTACTTGATAATGACCTTAGCACAAATAGTCATGAGCTCCTTAAATACCGTCGCTATGACGATTACAATAAAAACGACTACATAAGCGGAACACAAAACACAGGGGAGGTAATTGCAAACCCGTGCAAAATGTTCGTCGAAAAATCTGACAAGATGAGTTCGCTTGGGTTATATGGGCCTACATGGAATGATAATATTAAAATCTGTTTGGAAAAAAAGAAAAGGTGGTTTTTTTGCGAAAAGGATGACAAAATTTCGGACTACGTAATAGATCCTAAATTATCATGAGGCGAGTGAATACCAGCTTGTAAGTAATGCTGCATCACAAAAATAAGGAGTTCCTCATTTATTAATAGAAACGTATCTGAAAATATATTTGGTTCCCACTAGTACCACATACAAAATACAAAAAACTTAACTTCATTAACTTAATTTAGGATCCCTAAGAAAATGACTGCTATATTAGGTTGCTATTATCGATCCAGTCCTTGAATAAATAGTTCTCACAATTTACCCATTCCGCAGGTAGCGATGTAATGTTGAATGCTTAGACAGATGAAGGCTGTACACATTAACACAACTAATGAACAATGTCAAAGAATGTTTTGAAAGTGTACCAGCAAGATCGGGGAAATAACATTAAATTCGACTGGCTTATCCCAAAATAAAACACAAAACACTGTGGCTAGAATCGACGTTCCTGTTCCATTTAAGCGTCTCCTGAGTTTTCTAAGGCAATTGGCAGCATGGCATTCTGACGAGGGTATACGGATTACGCCTCATCAACTAGCCTGATAGTTACCGACACAAATTAAGCTGGCAATACCGAGGATGTTGGCTCAAGTAAAAGACAATCCGATTTAAATGACTGAGATTCTCATTTCGAATATCGTCTGGGAAACCAAGTAGCGCTACTCAGACCTCCTGTGGCTATCCTCTATTCCTCAATGCAAAGTCTGAAAGAATATCTTTATTGGGCCAAAACTTCTTCCTTCCTCACACTTCCAATTCATCGTTTAGCAGTCGTTGTACTGTCTGCGGTACTGGCAGTGCCTTGCATTAAATCATTAAAATATTTGAATAAATCCATTAAGACATTAGATTGTTAATGTTGTGTTAGTCCACATACACGGATTTATTTCAATAATTAGCCTCTATAAAAGCTTAGTAATTAACCAACTTAATGCACAAATTCTTATTTTATAATAAGTTTATTATATGCCTCTACATGTTTCGAGCAATATGTGCTCACCATCAGGAGGTCGAAATTGTATTATACAGCATCTTGTATCATCACACCTGTAGGTGGCCGTCCCGTGCACAGGTTGAGAGAAGACTCTTCTCTTATCCTGTGCACAGGACGGCCACTTACAGGCGTGATGATACCATATGCTGTGTAATACAATTTTGACCTCATGATGATGAGCACATAGTGCTCGAAACATGTTGAGGCAAATGATAAACTTATTGTAAAACAAGATTTTGTGCATTAAGTTGGTTAATAACTAAGTTTACACTGAGATGCATGGTCAGCAAAACATCAAAATAACCTCTACACGTTTCGAGCAGGCTTACTGCTAATCATCAGGCTTACTGCTAATCATCAAGAGGCACTACTCTGTGTATACGGCATTTGGTATATGTCATGCGTTTATGTTGACAGGTTGTTGGCAAGATCGAGTTTTAATCCCGATCTTGCTAAAAACCAGTCAACATAAAACCATGACAAATACCAACTGCTGTATATATAGAGTAGTATCTCTTGACGATGAGCAGTAATCCTGTTCGAATCATGTAGAAGCCAATTATTGAAATAAATTGAAAGGAAATAGTGCATCCTGCTGTTTCTTACTGTAGGATATATCATGACGCACGGTCAACAAAACATTAAACACATACAGGGAATTAACACAATGAAAACATTGGCAATTTATAGAGGTAAATTATTATTATTATTATTATTACAAAAATACCTGAATCTCAAGAAACTGCTATTGTCTTGGCATGTATCGAAAATGGGGAAATAAGGAGCGGGTAAACGTTAGATGGGAAAGCACCTGAAGACAGCCATCTGGACAAAGAAAATGAGATGCAAGTGGAACCATAAAATGAAACTTTGAGAAATATGTTTCGAGAATGGAAGGTGACTGAAATCGGGCCAAGAACGTGCCCAAGTGCGGGTATTTGTATTAATAAGCAGAATTACTGCTCGGGATTTGTCTCCTTTAAAACGAATTTGATAATAAGAACTCTTTCTGCTGCAGAACTACCGCAGGATTCCTTTGTTAAACATAATATGGGAATTTAAGTGAGAATGCCACGTCTCTTTATTGTTTTCTGCAAAGAACAGCAAAACATATTATTACGTTCACAGGAGAACTTTTGACTTTCTATTAATAAATTCTTCCTCGCTAAACCACATCGATTTGTCTTCTCCTTTACCTACTCTTGCATTCCGTCTAAGAAATTCTTTCCGCAATCAGTTTCCATTTTGTCGCATATCTCCATCCTTTATAACTATCTGCTCTTCCCTTGTTCCGCTGTTATGCCTTTGTACGTCTGCCTCGTCTGTTGGTATGACCTAAAAGACGCATTATCTCGTTTAGATCAGGCTGATGATTGCACAACGTTTAGCGCGGGTCACCAGACTTGGCACACGGAATCACATCGCTCCGGAAATAACTGGCCAAACTATTTCCACCAGCAAAACAATCACATCTGCGATCCTACATTACAGCTGCCAACATTACTGGTTACGTGACAACACAGGTCTGCAGAAATAAGGCTGATTAGCACGACATAGTCGCATTGCATTTTGTACTGATTGATAAAGAGGCATTAAAATGGGAATGACAGAAACTTACAAATATCCTTAGCATTATCTTATGACGGGACCAAAATAATAAACTATATTCTGAAATAAATCCTTTACACGCTGATAGCTGCCTGTCTGTTCAAAGAACCTGTCCTTATGGAAGAGAAAATCTCATTACAGTGATGGAATAAGTTGGCATTTCGACCCTACGTCCAACAAGTTGACCCAATCCATCCTCTTAACTACCTTTATTATTCATTTTGATATTACTTTCCAATTTATGCCTAAATTTCCCCCGTCTTGCCCTTGAGTTCTTCCGACATAATTATTTCTGCTTTACATTTCACTTAGTATGCTACATGTCCAACCCAATTCATACTCATCAGCTTAACAATCCTACTACAAACTATGGAACTCCATACAGTATAATATTCTACATCCTTTTGCTACCCCCGTCTTTGTGTCAAATTTAATCGTCTTCTATTTGATTATAAACGCACTTATATATTGGACCTGTCAGCAATCGTGAGCCGGGATAGCTCAGTAGGTACAGCGACTCGCTACTGGCTTTACAGTACGGGGATCGAATACCAGTGAGGGCGAGATTTTCCGCACCTCTCCGGAACGGACCTGGGGCCCACTCAGCCTACCATACAATGGGTACCGGGTCTTTCCCGGGGGGAAAGCGGCCGGAGCGTGACGTTGACCACCCACCCCATCTAGCGCCGAGTTTAATGAAAGAGTAGAGCTACAACTTTACTCCCCATCTGGGCCGTCGTGGCCTGTTCTAAGGTAAACTTTATTTTACCAGTCTGCAATGACTTTGAAATTACAGGGTGCTATTTTTTATTGGGCTAAAGTAGGAGTGCAAGTGGATATCTGCCAACTGTAACGCCTAAGTAATGGTACACGGTACAGGCCAATTCCTACAAAATTTTACAGACACTTGCGATCTATCTGTAGCATCCCACTGTGTCTGACGTGGCACACGTCTGCTGATGGACAAGTGGTTAGCTCTGTCCCTGCAGGAAAGTGCAGCATCTACAGAATTACCTCTGTGCTCTAGGAATTTAATCACTGGTGAAACACACTCTATTGTCCAGGGAACCGGCTAAATGAACTATTGTCTTGGATAATGGATCATGAATAAATGTAACCATTATTTAATTTAATCTTTCCAAAGTACAAATGCCACATTATATAAAAAATTTACGTTCTGTGCAACGGTTTTCTTGAAGCAGCAATCTTAATATACTCTATTCTAATTTCATACGTTGTAAGTCTAAAAGCAGTGTCTTTATGAGAAGCAAATGGGAATTTGCTGGTCAAGGATTACAGAAAATCTCACTCCCTGATAAGCCATTTTAATCATATGTATATCGTGCTCCATTTTTAAACTCCCATTTTAATATCATCAGCCCATGCACGTCCAGGTATCTCAAGTAATCTCAAATCTTGATTTTCCTCTAACACAACTTTGCGTGCGTTTGCAATATTCTCCTATTAATCCTCAGCTCATCCGCTTTGCTTAATATTTAATAAAGTGTACAAACTACAATGATCATTATTAAACAATTTTCCTCTTCCTGTTATAATGTAAATTGGGATACTTTGCGAAATAATAACTTAATCCAATTTCATTGGACACAGAGAAGTTCAATAGGATGTGCCCATTGCTGCAGTTAAATCTGCACATAACGCTTGAATACGGGCACGGAATTCGTGGTACGCAATGAGTCTGCGTCAAGAGCTAGGTCACTTGCAGTCCGGCCCTCTGTTAAATTGCTTTTAAGCCTCGTGGTTCTGTTCCACCGGTAATCCCGCATCAGCATTGCCGCAGGAATGGGATTGCAGGGGACACGGGTTTCCGAAACAATTTACGAACCATGTGCAAAGAAAATGTCTCCACTGAAATCCAGTACAGCAGGAGTCCTATTACATTCAACTCTATATTAGCCCTACATACAATTTATTTTCTTTCATTTCAGGGACGATGGCTATGTATTCCACTGTTGCTGGTGTCTACTTTTGTATTCCACTAGGTCTAAAACGCCAAAATTTTAGCTTTGTCTTTACAAAGTTCACGTTTACAAAATCAGCCAGGCCATGAATAGCTTTTGTTAGCAGTCCGTAACGCCGTCAGTAAGGACAGGTTTACCATAGCGTCATCAATCTTCATATATTTTGAAACAATTCACGAATGATTGAAATTAAAATTGCATAATTAAATACTACTTATTAAGTCACACTAATTTAATAATGTGTGTGATCTTGTAATTAAATTAGAACGTACACTATTAATTGGGTTGAAATGTTTAGTATGACGAACATAAGCCTTCAATGGAACTATCTGACGAACCCATTACAATCTGACATGTGTAAAGTGCATTTAATACGGTATTCCTGTTGTACATGAAATCAAAATGAACGTGACATGATAGTGTCGAGACATGTAGCTGTTTACCTAATAACTTAACATCTACATGGCCGTTGGGCAGACTGCAAATAAATACCATAAGCTATCTACGTACGCAAAATATATGACTGAATCACACAACACAGAAACACAATTTTAAACTTAAAGAAATGCATAACAGTATTTATTCAGTTTCAATTGTAGTGTCTTTGTAGGGCAAATCTACACAACTGGGCAAAGTACTGTACATGTGCATGAGATTGTACTTTGGTAAGACAAACAAAATTCTCCACGAATTAGCGTGTAAGTTCAACAATTGATTATAATTAATACTTATCTAAACACGATTCCATACGGAAACATTTGAGGGCAGGTGTTAAAGACGGACAACTGGTCCACACTCTGACACTTTGAGCTTGTGTTATTCTAGAGGTTTCCAAATCGAATCTCGGCTAGCATCCGGAATATTCTGAGAATTTTCGTGGTATTCCTCACCCTTTCTAAGCAAATGCTGGTATAGTATCCATATTTTACCGTCATATACCTTACCATATATCTTCTAATTCATAATATACTATCAAAGAAAAATTCTAGGTTATAAGGCCGAATGACTGATAGCATCGTTACATAAACGACAAATTAATAAAAGTGCTGAGTAGGATTGTCCTACTTCCGAAAACCCAAATCAAAATGTTGCTTAACCCTTATCCTGCTAACGTGGAGAATATGGTGAGCTCCTAATAATGCCAGAAAATGGCAGATGGGATTTAACTTGGCATTTAAAGGGTTAAAAGACACTGAAGTTGTATAAGCAATTCGGGCTCGAAACGTTTTTGCTTGAGGACCACTGAAGCTAGCAGTGCACAGTGAATAACTTTATGTAGGTCGCACGACTTCCGTGCAGACATGTAACTGTATTTTGCAACGTCAGTCAAGTAAACCACAAACTTCGACATACATATATAACCCACAGAAACAGTTTAAATGATTTTCGTATTTGTGACTGTCCATAATGAGCAATAAAGTTGGGCAGCATAAAAGATAGTTGGACAATTATAACTCAACACAGAACAATTAAACTACATTTACGCAAGACATTCTCTAATAGAAACAAATCAATATCCTTGAAAAATATAAGACCAACTTAATGTCACTTGCTATTTTATTTCACTGCATATGTGCTCAAAATATTTCGGAAATTAATATATCCATCATCAGGAGCTTGCGACTTTGCTGTTGAATTACCACAACGAACCGAGAACAAAACAATCGATGTGGTAATTCAACAGCACAGTCGCAAGCTCCTGATGATGGACATATTAATGTCCGAAACATGTTGAGCACATATGAAGTGAAATAAAATAACAAGTGACATCAAGTTGGTCTTTCATTCTTCAACTATCACAATGATGCACGGTCCAATAAACACAAAAAATCAATATCCTTTTCACTTCAAGACAAAAGTTTTGTGTTATCAAAAACTTTCCAATATCTTTCTTCGAAGGCGAACAACGTGTAACAGAAGTTCGGTTTCCTCACTCTCGTAAAGTCAGGATGTCATACAGTATATATTTCTCAATCTTATTACTTTTAATTGCGTAACCTATCTCTTATTAGGGCAATCTTTTAATGTATTTTAAAAATTATTTTACTATTTCCTTCTATCTTCCTTTCATATTACTCAATTTTACTTGAAAACAATAATTCTGTATCTACTATCGTGTTGTAATAAAACAGATGGTTTTGTTTTCTGCATTTTTCTTTTTAATTTATTATTATATTGTCCCACTACCTAGTTTAAATGTTACACTTTATAAAATATCATAACACTAAGAGTCTAAAAGTTTCACTTGCTATGGAAATAACGACTTACACTCTCTGCAGGTTTAAGCAGAAGTGTTACAAATCGTACGAATAAAAACCCAAAGTTATTTGGAAACGTTCACAAATGCAATACTGGTGGTGTACTGAGGTATGTCAAAATGCCGCTCTTCTAAGTTAAAATTTCTTATCACAATTATAGGTTATGGCAATTTCTAAGAATCAGGAAAACAAGAATGCTGATACAGCGGACTAACTGAAACACAACAATTTAAATATCTTTAACAATCAATGAAGCATTAGACAAAAAGCCGTATAAGTCACACATTTTAGATCACGTTGCAGTTAATTTACAGATATTACTTCTCAGGAGTTTTTTCTTCATCAGTCTGGAAACCGCATGACTTATTCCTACAGATGAAGACTGGAATTATCTAATTATTCTGACGACTGCACAATCTATGTTACAAACTCGAAGCCAGGGTTTCGTTACCTGAAAAACGCACGGATGCATATATAGCTGCTGGCTGACTTAAGGAACGCGTGGGCTCCAGGAGCCAACCAACGGGCAAAATCCTTCGTGAGAAGGTAATCGTTCCAAGAGGCTAAGAAATTATCAGCTTGTATGAACGTGGAAGTTCTAATTGTGCTCACAAAAATACTTCTGCTTCCTACATGCATACATACATACACACATATATACATACATACATAACTTTAACCCATAACACTACTCTACATTTATGCCCCGAATTCCCGTCAACTAATGTGCACATTTGAAAATGGCATCAGTTTGCCACCGGATTACACATGGAGACGGGTGAATCAAATCTATACTCTTACGGCCTGTTTGTTGAAGATATACAATGTATTATGCTAACTGGTAGGTTTACTGGACTAAATTTCCTACGCATTTCTCGCATATCACTTACACGTCACTCGTCCCTTCCACTTGACCCTATTTGGTATGATTACCCTAACACTAGTTTTGGAAGACTCTAAATTACGAGCTGCCCAATAAGTAATTCCATTCGATATCCTTTTATTGCTACTATATCAGGTCCGAACACCTTCACAACCCCGTTGAAACACCCTCATATTTTGCAATGAATAATATTAAACCTTCCGTATATTTTCTTCCCTTAGGGTGAGAAACCATGGTTTATACCCACAGAAAAAATTATAAATTCCTGTATACTTTTGTAAATTGGTTTTGTACGTTTTAATCTTTACGTTTGTGCATACTACGCTGGAAAGTATGACTCTAAACTGAAATGTATGACGTATTACTCGGTTTATATTTGTTTAACATATTTCTAAATGCATAGAGCTTTCATACTTTGTAATTCATAAACGTACAGATTTTCCCATATATTCTAGGTATGTAGCAAATTCTTCCAAACAAAAGCTTTGCTGCATTCTGAAGATAACAAAATAATGTATGCTTAGGTTCTTCTGTGTCTGCTCCAAATCATCCTTTTACATGCATATGTGTGCTCTACCGTTGCCGTCTGTGAAGCTTATGGTGTAAAATCAGCATGACAATCATATACGAACCACTGAATATTTGGTTCAAATTAACATAGAGTCCGTGAAATAAGGGCCACAGTATAACCCGAATACACTGCTAAGCACTAACAAACCTCTTTTCTTGTATTTATCCCTTCGATACCCGCCATTTATAGTAGACCCAAGTGCGCATGTAACGTCCATCCACTGTCATACATTTTTAAAGACATAAACAGTAAACAGCAATAATTCAAATGTTTATTGTACCAAATAAATAGCATCAAGGTGAGTCTAGTTAGGGACTGTTTAGCACGGAAGTGTTACAGTATTCTGCTGAGTAAAGGTTGTATCAAATGAAGTGAACGCAGAGCCTTCCCGTGTATTCTTATCTGCTATTCCACGCAATGCAGAGAAGTTGTTTGCTGCGCATACAGCAAGGTGAATTTGACAGACTAGTCCTTTCATTCAGTAGAACGTAAAGTACCCGTCTGATGGGGTCACATGTGCAAACATCTGAACACAAAGATGAAACTCACAAATTATCGGATTTGATGCTGCATCCTGCGTGATTCTATAATGTGCTGATCTTAGGGCATTACTGAATATTTGCCCTCTATTCAACCATGATGACGATGATGATAGCAATGTTGATGATGAAGTTGATGATAATTTATAAAAAGCGTTGTGATGGATTGGAACCGGCGTAGCTTATAGAGTATAATAACTAGTTTATGGGATAGAAGGCAGGAAAGGGATACCAAATTTCCTGCATTTATATTACACATCATCGATTATTTCAGAAGATATTGTTGTAAATTCCGAAATGTACATTTTAACTTAATCTTCGACAAGGTTACACAAATTTTGATGTTTTGCTGACCGTGCATCTCAGTATATTTATCTTAGTAATTAAGCAACTTGATGCACAACATTTTTGTTTTACAATAAGTTTATTTCATAGCCTCTACATGTTTCGAACACCATGTGCTCATCATCAGGAGGTCAAAATTGTATTTTACAGCCTCTGGTATCATCAC
>Ga0123353_10006400_pt1 | contig 15667 bp, 15 predicted proteins | sample TergutLab28metaG_3_FD_92763 | JGI IMG/M metagenome (GOLD analysis project Ga0123353, IMG submission 92763) | Labiotermes labralis P3 segment gut microbial communities from Petit-Saut dam, French Guiana - Lab288 P3 | ecosystem: Host-associated > Arthropoda: Insects > Digestive system > Gut ... | reverse complement strand
CTGCAATATCAACAAATTCAACCACTGCAGGTGTAACTTTTTTTGGTTTAAATATCGAAGCGATTTTATCGAGTCTTTCATCAGGCACATTAACAATGCCAATATTTGGTTTTATTGTAGAATACATATAATTCGCTGTTTTAGCAGGCGTGGATGTAAGCGCAGAAAATATAGTGGTTTTTCCAACATTAGGCAGCCCAACTATACCACAATTAAGTCCCATTATTTTTTCCTTTTAATATAGATATATCTTATGCTATTAAAGCTCTGTTAAAGTGTCAATCAGTGGCACAGGCTGTGCCACTGACTGCGCCATGGGTGGCGATCAAGCGCAAGACGCTGTTATGGATACGCAAGGCTGCTTTGACTATAAAAATAGAGGCATATTTCCGGAAGAAATTATTTTAGCTCATCCTCAAACTTGTCAAGTATAAGCACATCTTTAAATCCTTCCTTGCGTTCCGGAAATTGAATCTTGGCAACAAGGTTGGAGATTATAGATTCAGGCACCATTTCCTCTGGCGCTCTCTCTTTATTTCTTTTTAAACATGTCGCAAGGTCTGTATTTACAAATATTGCAGAAATTGTTTTTTTACTTCTGGTAGCCATTGCTACATAAGCTTCTCTTGATTCTGCGGAGATACTCATATTATCCAGGAGAATTGGTTCTCCAAGCTGAAATAGATGTTCTATTATCCTTTTTTCAAGCTGCTTTACAAGATTTTCGTCAACTAAATCATATTTATCTTCAGACCATTTATCATTGAAAGTAAGCATTTCATAAAGAGTTTTGGTTATCTCTTTTCTGTTTATCCTTTTGCGCCCTGCTTTTGAAAAATATTTTCTAGCAAAAAAGGACTTGCCGGATCCGGGTAATCCGCAAACAAGTATCATATCGCATTTTCTAAACTGTTCCAGAGGCATTTCAAGCTCCTATTAAAATAAAATTGGAATGCTTAACTCGGTCAGCCGCATTCTGTCACCTACCCCGATAAAAACCAGGATCACGCGCAACACTCATTAGTTGACCAATAATTCCATTATAATTATCGGCAATACTACTGGCTATTTTTAACTTTTATGCTTTTTATCAGAATTATAGGCATCAGCCCATTTGACCATTATATCTATAAAACTCTGAAGATTTTCAGAGAAGTATTTATCTTTATGATATATCATATAAAATTTTCTTGTTAAGAAAGAATCATTTATATGTATTGCAACAAGATCGCCTGAAGCAACCTCTTTTTCAACAACTTTTTTTGATATAAGAGCATAACCTGCTTTATGCATGACCATATTCTTAACAGCTTCGCTGTCGGAAATCGTACACACAGTTTTAAAGCTTATTCTGTTTCTTCTCATAAAACCTTCTGTGCTATACATTGTGCCGCTGTCCTTTTCAAACAAAACCATTGGAAGATCATTAAGCTGGCCTGGTTTTACAATCTCTTTTTTTGCAAGCGGCTGATCAGGAGAAGATATCAATACAATTTCTTCATAAAATAACTCATGCGATATTATTTTAGGATCTCTTACTTTATGGGAAACGATCCCAAAATCATTTTTAAATCTGCTCGTTGTGCTTACAACACTCTCGCCAGGCATTGCATATACCAAAACTTTTATTTCAGGATATTTTTTAATAAATTCAGGCATAAAATCCGGAAGATAATAAGAACTGAAACTGCTGATCGTGTTGATCACAATGTTCCCTTTTTTCTGCCTTTTATAATCGCTTATGTTTTCTTCGATCCTCGATTCTATTTCAAAAATGGTTTCTGCCATTGAAAAGAGCATATTGCCGGCATCTGTAAGTATAAAGCTTTTTCCTGTTTTGTTTATGAGGGCAAATCCTGCTTTTTCCTGAAGGTCCTGAACCTGTCTGGTAACAGAAGGTTGAGTTATCCCAAGATATAAGGCAGCTTTTGTAAAACTATTAAATTTTGCTGTATAATAAAAAGATTTTAAATTATCCAAATTCATAAAATTTATGGATAAATCATATCATATTAATCATTATTAGAAAATATTAAGCGATTAGACCTTCTAAAAACATTAAAATTATTGTATAATAACAATAATTTTTCCTATGAAAATTTTCAGTCAAAGGTGAGAAATTATGGGATCCAGAGTTGTAAAAATACTAGTTGTTGATGATTCTCGCATAATGCAAAACATTCTTAAAAATTCTTTTGATGAAAAAGAAGCATGGGGCAAAACAGAATTTCTTACTGCTCCGGATGGAGAAGAAGCTCTTAAACTTTTGGATGAAAATACGATCGATATCCTGCTGCTTGACTGGAATATGCCTAAACTGGATGGCCTTTCTGTTTTAAAAAAACTCAGACAATCGGAAAAATATAAAAGCCTTCCGATAATAATGATCACTTCAGAAGCTGCAAAATATAATGTAATAGAAGCCTTAAAAGCAGGTGTAAGCGATTATATTATTAAACCAGCTTCAAGAAAAATACTAATTGATAAAGTAAAAGGGTTTATCCTTGGTACTTAAAGCTGTAAACCATAAATTCCAGGGAGAGGGGAGGTATCATGAAAAAAGAATACATAATGCCTTTTGTTGAATCAACACAGAATGTTTTTCAGGATTTTTTTGGAGTTACTCCCGAACTTGATACTCCATATTTTGTAAAAAAAGAAGATACTTTAAACTGGGATTTATCTGGAATCATTGGAATCGCAGGAGAATCCAAAGGGGTAATTGTTTTAAGTATTAACGAAAAAGTTGCCACAGCTCTTGTAAGCAAGCTTATAGGGAAAAAGATTTCAACGCTGGATAATGATGTTATCGATACTATAGCAGAAGTTACAAATATAATTGCAGGAAATTCAAAAAAAGGATTTGAGGAATATAGATTAAAAATATCTCTCCCTTCAATAATCAAGGGAAAGGATCATGCTGTATTCTGGCCAAAACAGGATATCCCTATATTAAGTATCCCTTTCACAGTGCCCGAAGGCAAATTCATGCTTTTCGTAGGACTTGAGAAAAAAATTACTGCCGATATACTTTTGTAAAAGAGTCATAGAGAGAGGATTGAATGAGTTTAAGAACGAAATTTATAATATTGCTCATTTTGATAAATGCAATGTTTTTGGCTTTTAGTTTTGCTTTTTATTTTAATAATAATAGAAATAATATAATCAGAGAAGAAATTTCCATGATCGATGCTGTCAACAGAGCATTGTATGAGGAGAATGTTGCTGTAAGAGGAATGTTCATTCTTCCTATTTCAAAGCAGATCAGTGTTATGGAAAATGCCGAGAAAAATCTGGATAGAGCTATATCAAACCTTCTTTCAATAAAATACCTGACAAATCGAAGCTCTGTAATCGATGAATCAATCAAAAATATAATCTCGGAAAGATATAGCTCTCTTATGTCAATGTCTGTATTGCTTGATATTGCAGATAAAATTCTTATTGCAATCGATCGTTCGATCCATGCAACAGCAAACTTTGATATGATCAATGAATATGCAACAGAAAATAAAAACGAAGAGCTAAAAGTAAGAGCAAAGGTTTTCTCCGAACTTCTGTTTGATATTGAAAAAAATATTGTGAACTCTCTTGCGAATTTCGAAGCTCAATATAAAACAATCGAAGAAGAAAGAGCAACAATAGAGCGCAATTCAATTATTACTTTTATAATATTCTTTTTATCTATTGTTATTATCTCAATTGCTGTAGGAACCATTATCGCAAGATCGATCATTAGCGTTACTCACAGCCTTGACAAAGCCAATAAAGAAACAGATGTTATTTTCAATAATATCCAGGAAGGTATTTTCCAGCTTGATGAATCCTTAAAAATCGGACACTTGTGTTCAAAATATTTTGAAGATCTTTTTAACAATATTGATTATAAAAATATGTCTTTCACAGACTTTCTTAGAGAGGTAGGTGTTCCCGCAAAAGATATTTTCGTTGCAGAAGACTATCTGAAGTTATTTTTTAATGAGAAAATAAATAATACCCTTCTCTCCCAGGTAAACCCTATCGACAAGGTACATATCTCCATGGTCGATAAAAATAAAAAAACACACGATAAATATTTAAGTTTCATATTCTCGGTATTTACCAATGTTGATAATAAAAAAGAGCTGCTTGGAACAGTCAGTGATATTACCGAAGAAGTTCTTTATGCAGAGGCATTAAAAGAGGAAGAAGAGAAGAATAAAGAAAAAATGGAACAGCTTCTGCAAATAATTAATATTGACCCGGAAATCATGGAAGAGTTTTTTATTGATGCCCAGGTAGAAATAGAGCAAATAAACAGCATTCTTAAATCAAACAGGTCGGACTATCGCAAAGTAGTCAATGAAATTTATCTGGCTGTTCATGCTATTAAAGGTAACGCCCAGATCCTTGGTTTAAAAAGTATCGCAGATATATTGAATACTATCGAAACTGAAATCAAAAATCTGCTCGAAAGCCAGGAAATCAACTGGGAAAATATTCTTGATTCTACAATAAAAATTGGAACTATCCAGGAAAAAATAGATGATCTTAGAGACAGAGGAAAAGAAATATCTGTTTACCAGTCAAGGTTTAAAAATCTTGAGGAAAAAACAGGTCTGTTTGAAAGAACTCTCCATAAAGTTATGGCAACAGAAGGAAAAAAAGAAGGGAAAAATTTAAATCTGGATTACAGCAACTTTAGTTCAAAAGACATGCCTAAAGATCACAGAAAAACAATCAAAGATATATTTGTGCAGTTAGCAAGAAACGCGATATCCCATGGAATTGAAAAACCAGAAGAAAGGGAAAAAAGAGGTAAAGACCCTCAGGGGACAGTTTCGATAACTCTCAAGAAAGACAAAGAAGGAAACACAATATACAGCTTCAAAGATGATGGCAATGGAATAGATGTTGAAAAAGTCGAAAAAACTGCGAAAAATAAAGGACTAATAAAAGAAAGTGCTACATTTGATCTCGCTGATGCAGTTAAAATAATTTTCAATATGGGCTTTACTACTGCAACAGAAGATTCACTTATTGCAGGAAGAGGAGTTGGGCTTACTCTCATAAAAGATAAGGTTAATGCCGCAAAAGGGAAAATCAAGGTAAGAACGCAGCAAGGGAAATATTGCGAATTTATAATCATCTTACCCGGGTGAACTTAAATATTCTTTGAAAGATAATTAAAAATCTCGCCAAGATCCTCATACAATAGAGAAGCTCTTTCATCAAGATAAGTTTCCATATTATTTACTATTACAATTTTTCCGTTATTCTGCAGAGTATAACCAGGTATCATTGCAGCAGGATTAACAACAAGAGTAGAGCCAAGTACAATTAAAAGATCTGCCTTGCTTGCTTCTTTTCTTGCTTCTGAAAGAACATCCAGAGAAAGAGATTCTCCAAAAAAAACCACATCTGGTTTATAAACCTTATTACAGCTGCTGCAATAAGGCACTTCCCCGCTATTTACTATTTCCGTTACTTCTTCAAAAGTAATTGTTGCTCCGCACTTGATACATCTGTGCTTGCCAAGTGATCCGTGAAGTTCAAGAACTTTTTTTGAACCAGCCTTTTGATGCAAAACATCAATATTCTGCGTAATTACAGCTTTGATTATCCCCTTTTCCTCAAGCCTTGCGAGTTCCAGATGAACTATCGAAGGAGATACATCTTTCATATTATATAAAAAATCTTTTGCCGCAGAGTAGTAAAGAGAAGGATCTCTGTAAAACCAATCAATATCAAATATCTTATCCGCATCTCTTTGTTTATAAAGCCCATCCTTTCCCCTGAAATCTTTTATTCCCGAAAGAGTGGAAATTCCTGCGCCTGTAAGCGCAACAACATATTTTGATTCTTTTAAAAGATCCACAAGTCTGTTCATAAATGATCTCCTTGTTTTTAGGTTTTAATCTTTTTAAAAATGTTTTTGCAGATCAGAAAAATAATATATAAAATCACTGCGCAAATTATCGTAACAGGACCAGAAGGCATATCCAATACAAAACTTGCGGCAAGTCCCATAAATGTTATGCCTGAGCAAATCACTACAGACAATACCATAATTTTCCATAGCTTTTTCAAAAAAAGTCCGGATGCAGCAGGAGGGATCGTAAGAAATGCTATGACCATTACAATACCTACAACAGAAACCATTAGCACAACAGTAACAGCTATTAAGATATTCAGGATCGTCTCATACAAAACTGTATTTAATCCTCTTACTCTTGAAAATTCTTCATCAAAACAAATCGCAAGAAACTGCCGGTAAAAAAGAATAACAATAGCTGCGATAACCATATCAAGGGCAACTATCAGATATAGATCATTTTTTGAAATAAGCAAAATATTCCCAAAAAGATAACTCATTGGGTCTCCATAGCCCGGAGTCTTAAAAATAAAAAGCATACCTATTGCCATTCCGCTTGCCCAGATAATTCCAATCGCAGTATCTGATCTTTCATTTGCCTTGATCGTGATTCCTGAAATAATAAGAGCAGCAATAACCGAGGAAGCAATACCTCCCATAAGAGGAGTAAACCACATTATGCCGCAAACCTCTTTTAGAAAAAGAGCAAATCCAATTCCCGCAAGAGCAGCATGGCTTATCGCGCCCGCAATATATGTTGTTCTTTTTACAACAACATATGTACCTATCATTCCAAATGCAATGCTTGAAACAAGACCTGCAAGAACTGCATACCAGACAAGAGGAACCGAAGGATTAAACAGGGCAGCAATAAAATTTTCCATCAGTGTCCTGTTCCTTCATTGTGATAATGCTCATCATTGCGAGCAAAGTTATTTCCAAATAAATTTATATCGTGTCTTACGACCTGCATCCCTTTCAAATGAGGAGCGCATCCAGCTGTATCTGCGTTTTCAAGCGGGTGTTCCTGAAAATCCCCATTTATGCAAAATACCCTGCCAACAAGACTGTTCACAAATCCCATATCATGGGTAACAAGCATTATTGTAAATTTTCGCTCGAGGTTTATTATATAGTCTGAAAGATAAGAACCTATGGTTGCATCAACATTTGCTGTCGGCTCATCCATAATCAGGATATCCGGATCGCAGGCAAGAGCTCTTGCAATAAGCGCCCGCTGTCTTTGCCCGCCCGAAAGAGCGTAAAACGGCCGTTTCTCCAAACCAGTAAGTTTCATTTCATAAAGCGCTTTTTCTGCAGCAAGCTTATCTTCTTTTTTATAAAAACCAGGAGTGCTGCTTATGCGGCCTGCAATAACAACATCAAAAACAGTTACAGGGAATTTCATATCAAATAAAGTATGTTGCGGAACATACCCTGCCCTTTTATTGCTATAAACTTTTATTGTTCCTGAGTCAGGCTTTAAAATCCCAAGAATAAGTTTAAGGAGAGTTGTTTTTCCTCCTCCATTCGGACCTACAACTGTTATTATATTGTTTTTATATACTTTAAAACTTATGTCATTAAGGACATTGAATTCTCCATAAGAAAAAGAAACATTATTTAATTCTATCTTTAGTTCTTTATCCTGATCATAAGTATTATTCTGACTATAAGTAGTTCCCATAATTTATTTTACCTTATTTAAATTATTTCTTTTTTATAGTAATAATAATATAAGCTTCAATAAAATAAAATCCTTATTAAAAATAATAAGAATTTTATAATTATATTAAGGAGAAAAGTTTGATAATAAAACAATATATACTTGGTCCTGTTCAGACAAATTGCTATCTTCTTTGTTGTGAAAATAAAAAAAAGGCAGCACTAATAGACCCTGGAGAAAAAAGCGATAAAATCATTAATTTTCTTTCTAAAGAAGGTTATGAGCTTTCATATATAATTAATACACACGGACATTTTGATCATATCGATGGAAATTATTTTTTTTATGAAAAAACAAAAGCTCCGATAGCCAGCCACAAACTGGAGTATGATCTTATAAAAATAGGGGGAGGCGCTTCCCTTTTCGGACTAAAAAGCGAAAAATCTCCTTTGCCAACAATAGACCTGTCAGTAACAGACAAGCTCTCTTTTGGGGATATTACACTTGATGTTCTTTATACTCCCGGGCATACACAAGGGCATATATCTTTATATCATAAAGAATCAGCATCCCTTTTTTGCGGAGATGTCCTTTTTTACCGCAGTATAGGAAGAACAGATCTTCCTGGCGGAAACTATGAACAGCTTATAGCTTCAATACATGAAAAGCTTTACACTCTTCCTGGGGAAACTATAGTATATCCGGGACATGGGGAAGAAACACGGATTAGCGACGAGAAAAGAGAAAACCCATGGGTAACTCTGTGAAAACCAGTGCATCTTTTTTAAAAATAAATTAGGATCTTAAATATTACAAACAGATATTTTATATTATAATACTTTAACAAGGGGCTTATATGTTCATAGCAGTGCTATTAGCTGCAACGTTTTCTTCATTAATTATCTTTCTTGCATATATTTATCCAAATATGAAAAAACCCAAATGGGAAAGAAAAATAGTAGCTGCCAATTATTTAAGAGTCAGAGACAGAGCTTCTCTGGCTGATGAAATTCTTATATTGGCGATCAAAAAAGAACCTCACGCATGGCAGCTTTATAAAAATCTTTTTGCTTCTTATGCAACACCGTGGGACATGAAAAAATTATATGATGTAATGGCTCTTGGAGCTAAAACAACAGATAATCCCGGAATTGTTGCCTCAACAGCCTGGTGTCTTATGGAAGAAGGAGAATTTGAAAAAGCAGAAGAGATGCTTAAAAGAGAGGATGTAGAAGATGTGCTTGTTGAACACAGCCTCAACTACCTTCCCCTTCTTTATTTTAAGCAGGAAAAATACCAGGAGTGCGAAAAAGCTTTTGTATCTTTTTATAAAAAAGTATATCTCAGTGGATTATACGGAGACCTTAACGAAACAAACGAAGATAAATTTTTTGCAGATTTGTCCCCTGAAGAACTTGTAATACTTGTTATTACCAGAAAAAAACTTGATAAAAACTGGTGGGGTACTGCAAAAATACTCCCTTTGAATTCTTTGCATGAAGAAAAAAACTGGACATCTTATTATGAAAAACTGCTTAAGCAAAAAGAAAATTTAAAAGTTGAAACAGGCATATATGGTCCGCCGGAAAAACTTTTTTCATTAAGGGAAAAAGATCTTAATGAGCGGATAGGGATTGTAAAAGAATATTTAAAAATTAAATAAATATTTTGATAGAATTTAGTTTAGGAGGCTTTTATGTTTACTAAATGGATTATTAAAAGCATAGCAGCGATCAATGCCAATAATCGGCCCGGAGAAGTTGCAGCTGCAATAGCAATTGGCATAACGCTTGGGTTGATTCCTGCCGGGAATATGATATGGGTTGCGCTTTTGATTGCTACTTTTTTTATTAAAATACATTTCGGCATGGCGTTAATTGTTATTGCTATTATTAAACCAATCGCCCATTTTGCTGACCCTCTTTTTGACTATGTAGGGTACCAGATACTTACAGCAGCATCTTTGGACACTATTTTCACAAAGTGGTACAACATGCCAATTGTTCCATATACAGCTTTTAATAATACTGCTGTTGCAGGAAGTATTATTGTAATGATCTTACTTTTTGTACCGCTCTGGTTTGCAATAAGCAAGCTGGTTAAGTTATACAGGGAAAAAGCAAGAGACAAATTCCTGTCTAGCACCATTGTTAAACAAATCAAATCTTTACCTGTCATATCCCAGATAATAAATCTGGCAGCTAAAGCTAATGAACTAAGAAACTTCTGAGGCGAGGGTTACCATGGCAAATAAACTTAAAAGATTTTATAAGAAAAAATATAATATAGCAAAATTTGAAAAAAAACTTCTTAAAAGAATTTCCATAAAAAGCGAAAGAGATCTTGTCCTTTCTGTATATGAGAAAAAAGATAATGAGTATCTCTTAAAGCCTGTTGATGATGAGAAAAAAATAAAAAAATTAAACTCTCTTGTTTCAAATATTAAAAAGAATTCAGGAGCGCTTGGAATAGGCAAACTTGGTGTAACAGCAGTTATTGTTTCCTTCTTTGTTATTTTCTTTGTTTTCCTGCTAAACCCGCTTGCGCATAAAGGAATGGAAACAGGCTTTGAAAAAATATTCGGCGGAGAAACAACCATAACAGGTTTTAACCTTAATATTTTTAAGGGATTTATCAAGTACAAAACTCTTCAGGTTGCAGATAAAAATGATTTGGACAGAAACCTCTTTCAGACAGGAAGAGCTGCGATCGATCTTAACATGTGGGAAATTTTAAAAGGTAAATTCAGCGTAGAAGAGATAGCTCTTGAAGATTTTGCAATTAGTGAAAAAAGAAAAACAAGGGCAAAGCCTCTTGCTGTATCAAAAAAAGAACCTGCGCAAAAAGATGAAAGCAGCAAACCGATCGATCCAAAAGAAGCAATAATGTCAGCTTTGCCCGACAATCTTATTCCTGACCGAGAAACTGTAAAAAAAGTATTAACAGAAAATTTCAGCAAATTAACGACCCCTGTTCTTATAGAAGAAAATATTAATTCAATTACATCAGGAACAGATAAAATAAAAAGCAATACCGAAAAACTGGAAAAAGATATTGGAGATTTTTCAAAAGAAGTAAATGAAATATCAAAAACCAAAATAAGCAGTCCTTCGGATGTTGCTGCTGCAAAGAACCTTGCAGATCGGATCAATTTGGCAAACAATACTTTAAACTCAATTAATACAGGAATAAATTCCACCAAAACTGAAATTGCAGCGCTTGAAAAAATCGCTTCCCAAAGCAATAAAAATATTCAGGACTCAATTTCTAAGGATATAAATTTTGTTGTTGCCTTTTTCCCTTCAAAAGATAGTTTTACATTCTCCAATCTTGCAGAACCAATGATAACAGAGCAACTTCGGCCGTTTATGGAAAAATACGGAGATGCTTTTACCATTGTTATGAGCATTATAGAGTCCGGTAAAAAAAGCGACGGAACTAAGGAAGAAAAAAAGAAAACTGTTCCTGCAAAACGGGGAAGAGATGTTAAGTATAGAGTTTTTAGAACTCCATCATTGCATATAGAAAAAATATCAGGTTCTTTTTTTACAGGCAAAGAGAGACAGGCACTTAAAATAAATGATATTACAAATGACCAGGAAGTTTTAGGGAAACCTCTTGTTTTCCTTATCGATTCAAACATTGAAGGAGTCAACACAAATATCGATGGTCTCTTTGATTCAAGAAAAGCTGCAAAAGATTTTTCCAATATTAATTTATCTGTACTGGGAAGCAGTTTTTCAAATGCATCTTTCTTATCCGCAGTAGGTATAGAAAAATTCGGTGCAGGGGTCGATATCAAGGGAACCTCTGTTATTTCTCCGGATAAAGATTACAGAGGCGTTGCAGGAATAGCTTTAAAAAATCTTAAAATGGAAGCTGCAAGCAATACAGGTAAAGTCATAAAAAATATTATTGAGAAAGAGAAGATAACTTTTGATGCAGTATACAAGTACGCCAATAAAAAATTTTCTCTTACTTTAAAAAGCAATATTGATAAGCTTATTGCAAATGCGATTTCTCCAGAAAAAATTGCAGCAGAAGTAAGATCATTTGCCCAGGAAGAAATTGCCGCATTGATAAAGGAAAGAGCTGCGATGCTTTCAGATACAGAAAAGCAGATTAATAATCTTAAGGCGCAAATAAGCGATTATGAAAATCAGCTAAAGGCAAGGAAAAAAGAACTTGATGATTCGCTAAAAGGAATACCAACACCTTCGATCCAAAACATAGCTCCTTCACTGCCAAGTACAACAACTCCTTCGAAACCAAGCACAACACCTACGCTACCTGCTCCAAAAAGTCCTATAAAATTTTAATTGATACCATCGGTAAGTAATAAAAAGCCTCTGCTTTGGCAAGCAGGGGCTTTTATATTTTGGTGATGGTTGATGCTCTTTTTTATTATCGCTAATATTATCTGGCTGTTTTGCCAAGGACAATTTTAAATGTTGTCCCTTTTCCTTTTTCCGAAACTACAGAAACATCCCAGCCATGACTTTGAAAAATGGATTTTGAACTTGTAAGCCCAAGCCCCATGCCTTGTTCGCGCCTTGAGTTTGTGCCTCTGTAAAAAGGTTCAAATACATACTTAATATCTTTTTCATCAATTCCATTTCCATTATCAGATATTTCAATTACAGGAATATCATTTTCCATATAACAATTAAAGGTTATTTCTGCGCCATCAAAAGTATAACGGATTGCATTTGTAAAATGATTTTCAAGAGCGCGTTCAAAAAGAACAGGGTCGCACACTATTTTAAAAGAATCGGGAATAGCATTTTTATAAATAAATTTTTTATTCATAAGATCGCAGTCTTCTTTATACACGATACTAAGCGTGTCAAGAAATAACTTTAAATTGACTTCGCGGGTTTTTAATACCTGCTCCCCTTTTTCCATTGCAGCAAAACTTATCAGATCCGATATTCTTTCTTCCAGCACATTCGCCTTATTTGAAATTATGCCAAAATATTTTTTATATGTTTCAAAATCAGAAGCCATTCCATCATTTATCGCTTCGATATAACCTCTGATACTTGTGAGCGGAGTTTTTAAATCATGCGAGATAGCCATAAGAAATCTTGATTTAGCTTCCTGCTCATCTTTAAGAGCCTGCCTCATCTGATCAAAAGAAGCAGTGAGAAGAGAGAGCTCATCATTCCCTTTTACATTTAATTTAAAATCCAAATCTCCGCTTGTTATTTTTTCTATTGCTGCCTTTAAGCTATCAACAGACCTTAACACAGAACGAACAAAAATGACCCCAAGAAGCACTCCAAAAGCAATGATAAAAAGCATAAACTCCAATACTCTTTTCAATGGAAAATATTCTTTTTTCCCAAAATCAGGTTCATTTTCGTTATACATTATAAAGACATGATATCTTTCATTATTGTAAATAAATTTTTCAGTAATGGAATTATTCTCTTGCCCATGTGTACTTTTATAGTATTCGGAAATTGTTTGTGAAATATCCAGTCCCTTAGGCATTTCCATGATATTTGAATATTGAGCTATACCTTTGCTGTTTATTATGCAAATATCCATCCCTTTTGGTATTTCAAGTTTATTAAAACCATCTTTATGAACAGCAGGATAAAAATCTTTTCTTATCCATCTGGAAACATAAAAACGCTGCACATTGTTCTTATTATAAAAATCCATGTGGTTGTTTATAAAAAACATGGAAAAAGAAAAAATCAGAGGGAGCAAAGAAAACGCAATAACAATTCCGAATATTTTTGCTTTTAAAGTCAAGAAAGAATCTCCTTTCTGATTATATATCCTACACCATGAACTGTTTCTATTATCTCAGGCGATGTGGAATTTTTCTCAAGCTTTTTTCTAAGCCTCTGAATATGAACAGCAACAGTTGTAAGATCCCCAAAACTATTTTCCCATACAGCTTTATAAATATCTTCCGGAGTTTTGGGAGCTCCTGCATTTTTAAGAAGATATAAAAGAACTTCAAACTCTCTTGGGGAAAGAGAGAGTTTTTTATCTCCTTTTTTGATTAAATATGCTTCGCTATCAACAACATAATCACTGAATTTTATCTGCCGTACTTTGGATTTTTCTAATTCATCAGAATTCATATATCGCCTTAAGTTAGCTCTTACTCTTGCGGCAAGGACCTTGGGGGAAAATGGTTTTGTTACATAATCATCAGCGCCTGTTCCAAGACCAAGGATCATATCATTATCATCCTGCCTTGCTGAAACAATAATAACAGGAGTGCGATATTCTTTTCTTATTGTCTGGAGAAATTCAAATCCATCTATTCCAGGCAGATTAATATCAAGAACGATCAGGTCTATTTTTTTTTCTTTAAGTATTGCAAAACCTGCTTCTGCATTATCAGCATGAAATGCCTCAATCCCCTCATTGTTTAAATATAGTTTTATAAGATCTGCAATCTCAACTTCATCTTCAACAATAAGGACAGCAGCTTTCATTTTTACAAATGCTCCACCGCAGTCGCAAAATACTTTATCCCTTCATGGGGAAAAAGATTTTTTAGTTCTATAATTTTATCTCTAATTATTGGCACCATATTTTCATCAGTATAAATTATAAGCATGAAATTTTCTTCGGGCCATATACTATCTCCCTGTTTGGGGTTTGAATTGCCGGCTCCATGCACAATAGGTATTTTTGTAAAACCTTTTACACCTGTTTTTTCAAGTATATCCATTATATCTGATTCAACCGATAAATTAGCGATTATTTCAACTCTTTTCATAGCTTCCCTGCCATCTTTTTCTTATTAAATACATAATACATTACAGGTATAAAAACCAATGTAATTGCAGTACTTGTTGTCAACCCGCCGATAACTGTTTGTCCTATAGGCTGCACAAGTTCAGAACCTTCGCCCGGTAAAAATGCCATGGGAACAAGTCCAAGTATTGTGCTAAGCGTAGTCATGAGGATCGGCCTTAATCTGTTTACCCCTGCTTCAACGCAAGCTTTTCCCAGGGAAAATCCCCTTTTCACAAGAAGATTAGTATAGTCAACCAGAACTATTCCGTTACTTACTACTATACCAAGAAGCATTACAACACCGATTATCGAAAAAAGGCTGAAAGGTTTAGCCAGAACAAGGTGTATAAGAACAACACCAATACTCATAAGCGGAATCGCAAGAAACATTATAAAAGGGTCTTTGAGCGATTCAAACTGGCTTGCCATAACACCATAAACAAGCATCAAAGCAATAATTATAATTGATATAAGGGCAGCTCTGGTTTCCAAAAGATTGCCAAAGTCTCCTTTATATTCGATCCTTACAGCATCATTTGGAACTATATTTTTCCGGATAATATCTTCTATCTTCCCCTGCACTTCATTAAGCTTTGCCCCTTTTTCAAGCCCTGCAAGCACACGAACAACTCTTGTTTTATCAACACGCTTGATACTTACAGGCCCATACCCGATTTCCAAAGATGCAAAACTTGATACAGGTATATAGTCGCCCCTGTTGTTTCTGACATATATTGTTCCAAGATCAGGAATGCTCTTTCTGTCTTCATCCCTTAATACTACAACAAGATCGATCTCATCCTCGCCCTCTGCCCGGTATATCGATGCAATTTCTCCGTTTATGGCTGCCCTTATTTCTCTTCCGACATCTCTTGCATTAAGGCCAAAATCATAAAGTCTTTCCCTGTTATAAAAAACATTTACCTCCGGCAAACTAGTATCAAGGTCTGTCAATGGTTCGGTCAATTCAGGAATATTTGTTTCAAGAAGTTTTCTTATCTCAAGAGCAGTATCAACCAAAAGAGTAAGGTTATCTGATTTGACCCTGATATCGATCGGGTTTGTACTTCCCGGACCTCTTTGCTGCCCAGTTCTAAAGTTGAATTTAAGTCCCGGAAATTCGTTAAAATGAGCGCGCAGTTTGCTTCTTATAGACTCTGCTGAATCTATTCTATTCCTATATGTCGGAAGGTTTACTGTAAGCTCTCCACGGTTCGAGGATCTTCCCAAAAAAGCCCCGGAACCTGTACCCGAAGTTTTAATAAGGTTTTCATATCCTTTTACTTCATCAATAACTATTCTTTCAAACCTGTTCATGACCTCTTCTGTTGTTTCAAGAGTGCTTCCTGTGGGAAGCTCAACAGCCAGTACTACTTCAT
>Ga0123353_10006399_pt1 | contig 15668 bp, 11 predicted proteins | sample TergutLab28metaG_3_FD_92763 | JGI IMG/M metagenome (GOLD analysis project Ga0123353, IMG submission 92763) | Labiotermes labralis P3 segment gut microbial communities from Petit-Saut dam, French Guiana - Lab288 P3 | ecosystem: Host-associated > Arthropoda: Insects > Digestive system > Gut ... | reverse complement strand
TGAGAACGGAGGTTGTAACGGAGGTAGTTGATGATATCTGAGGGGCCGGCCACAAACCCGCCGATGGAGGCCATCGACTTGGCGAAAGCGCCAAAATAGAGATCAACTTCGTCCATCACGCCATAGTGTTGGGAGGTACCGCAACCATCGGCGCCCATCACGCCAAAGCCGTGGGCATCGTCGATCAAAATACGAAATTCGAACTCTTTTTTGAGGGCGCAGATCTCATCTAAGATTCCAAGGTCGCCCGTCATGCCATAGACGCCCTCGGTAATCAGGAGGATGCCGCCGCCTGTTTCAGCGGTGATCTTGGTGGCGCGCTCCAAACTTTTTCGGCACTTTTCGATGTTGTTGTGGGGATAAACAATGCGTTGCCCAAGATGGAGGCGAACACCGTCCATGATGCAAGCGTGCGCTTCGGAGTCATACACAATCACATCGTGACGGTTGACCAATGCGTCAATGGTGGAAATCATGCCCTGATAGCCAAAGTTGAAGAGGTAGGCCTCCTCCTTTTTCTCGAAGTTGGCCAATTCGCACTCCAATTGTTCGTGGAGGGAGGTGTGCCCCGACATCATTCGGGCGCCCATGGGGTAGCCGAGTCCCCATTTGGCGGCGGCTTCGGCATCGACTTTGCGCACTTCGGGGTGGTTGGCCAATCCCAAGTAGTTGTTGAAAGTCCACGCCAACACCTCTTTGCCTTGGAAGTGCATATAGGGTTGGATCTCGCCCTCTAATTTGGGGAACATGAAGTAGCCGTGGGCTCTTTTACGGTATTGGCCCAAGGGGCCGCCTTCGTCTTTTTGAATTCGTGCAAAAATATCCATTGTAGTAGTTAAAAGGGTTAAGGGTTAAGGGTTAAGGGTTAAGGGTTAAGGGTGAAAGGGTAAAAGGGTTAAGGGTTAAAAGGGTTAAATGGTTAAGGGTTAAAGGGTTAAATGGTTAAGGGTTAAAGGGTTAATGGTGAAAGGGTTAAGGGGTTAGGTGTAGCGGATTTTTTGGCCTATGCGGAGGATGGAGGTTTTTTTGATGTTGTTTAGGGTGCAAAGGCGGGAGATGGAGATGCCGGTTTGGGAGGAGATTTTTCCGAGGGTATCGCCTTGGCGGACAGTCCAGAAGCGCACTTTTTCCACCTCACGTACATAGTCGAAGTTGGCGGCGGTGAGCCAGAAGACTTCGCTTTTGACACGGTGGGTATCAAAGTCGTAGAGGTCATCGGGGTTGATGGCGTTGCCTAAGTATCGTGTCTCGAAGTGGAGGTGATAGCCGAATGAGCGGCCGGTGTTTCCACCTAAGCCCAGTGCTTCTCCGGCCACAACGGTTTGGCCGGGTTTAACAAAGATTTTATCGAAATGGGCATAGAGCGTTTCGAGTCCGTTTGGATGACGCACCACCACATAGTGTCCGTAACCTCTTCGATCGTAGTTGGTAAGGCGTACCTGTCCGTTGAAGGCGCAGAAGACGGAGTCTCCTTTATACAGTTTTATGTCTATGCCGTAGTGGAATTGCCCTTTACGAAACCCGAATCGGGAGGTTACACGTTTGGGAACGGGGGAGAGGTAGCCCCTCATGTCGATTTTGATGGTGTCTTGCATGCCCACCAACCGGACGCCGTAGGGATTGATGGATTTTTCGTCCCAAAGGTCGTACTCTTCGGGGAGGTCATTGAAGTTCATCAGTTGGCAATCATCGAAGATAGGTGTAAGGTCGTTGGAGAAACCGGGGGCGAAACCGTGGGAGATGAAGAGGGCGCTTTCAGGGAGTACAATGGGGATGGCTGTAAGGAGGCATGGGAATTGGGTTGGGGAATAGGAGGAACCACTTATGCGGAAAAAGGGGGGCTTGCCTGCAATAGCGTTGACCATCAGGGAGAAGAGCAATAGAGTGGTCAATACTCCTCTTCTAAGCATCGATGTTGGCGTATTTGGCATGTTGTTCAATAAATTCTCGTCGAGGAGGAACCTCGTCGCCCATTAACATAGAGAAGATTCGGTCTGCTTCGGCGGCGTTGTCTATGGTTACTTGACGAAGAAGACGGTTCTCGGGATTCATGGTGGTGTCCCAGAGTTGAATGGCGTTCATCTCTCCCAAACCTTTGTAGCGCTGGATGTGAAGTCCGCTCTCTTTTCCCCTGCCAATCGCTTCAATGGCGGCTTTACGCTCCTCATCCGTCCAGCAATATTGCTCCTCTTTTCCCCTCCTGACTAAGTAGAGGGGCGGGGTGGCAATATAGACGTGTCCGTTCTTGATGAGGTCTTGCATGTGGCGGAAAAAGAAAGTGAGGATGAGGGTGGAGATGTGGCTGCCATCAACATCGGCGTCTGTCATAATGATCACTTTGTAGTAGCGAAGCTTCGACAGGTTGAGCGCTTTGCTGTCCTCTTCCGTACCGATGGTGACGCCCAAGGCGGTATAGATGTTGCGGATCTCTTCGTTCTCAAATACTTTGTGTTCCATGGCTTTTTCTACGTTCAGAATCTTTCCGCGCAGGGGCAGGATGGCCTGAAAGGTGCGGTCGCGTCCCGATTTGGCCGTTCCACCTGCTGAGTCGCCCTCAACTAAATAGATTTCACACTTGGAGGGGTCGCGGTCGGAGCAGTCGGCAAGTTTTCCGGGGAGTCCCGAACCGGACATTACCGATTTGCGCTGCACCATCTCGCGTGCCTTGCGGGCGGCGTGACGGGCGGTGGCGGCGAGGATCACCTTGTCAACAATAGATCTGGCATCTTTGGGGTTCTCTTCCAAATAGTTTTCGAGGGCAGAGGAAACCGCTTGCGATACGGCGCTCACCACTTCGCTGTTGCCCAATTTGGTTTTGGTTTGACCCTCGAACTGCGGCTCGGCAATCTTGATGGAGATGATGGCGGTGAGTCCTTCTCGAAAGTCAGACGGGTCGATGTCGAATTTGAGTTTGGAGAGGAATCCACTCTTTTCGGCATAATTTTTAAGGGTGGTGGTGAGCCCGCGCCGAAATCCGCTCAGGTGCGTTCCTCCCTCTATGGTGTTGATGTTATTAACGTAGGAGTGAATATTTTCGCTAAAGCCGGTGTTGTATTGCATGGCGATTTCAATGGGAAATCCTCCTTTGTTGGTTTCCAAATAGATGGGTTTATCGGTCAACTTTTCCCGATTGCCGTCTAAATAGGCCACAAATTCAAAAAGCCCTTGCTCGGAGTAGAAGACGTCTCGGTGCACGTTGTTGGCTGCTCCCTTTCTATTTCCGCTTTTATCACTGTTTCCCAATGAGTTAACAGAACCGCGCTCGCCCTCCCCATTTTCGCGCTCGCTCTCCCCATTTTCATTTTCGCCCTCTTCATTTTCAGTGAGGGCTGACTTGCGCAGATCGGAGATGGAGAGGCGGACACCTTTGTTTAAAAAGGCAAGTTCACGCAGACGGGCGGCCAGAATCTCATAGCTGAACTCGGTGGTTTGTATAAAAATTTCGGGGTCGGGATAGAAGGTGATGATGGTACCGGTATCGTTGGCCTCCCCTGTCTCTAAAACTTCGGTCTGCGGAACGCCACGGCAGTACTCTTGCCGATAAACCTTACCATTACGGTGAATCTCTGCAATCAGCAGCGAAGAGAGCGCATTGACGCACGAGACGCCCACACCGTGCAGTCCTCCCGACACTTTATAACTGTCTTTGCTAAACTTTCCTCCTGCGTGGAGGATGGTGAGCACCACTTCGAGCGCCGATTTCCCCTCTTTTTCGTGCAAATCCACAGGGATTCCACGCCCGTTGTCGGTAACGGTGACGGAGTTGTCGGCATTGATGGTTACGGTAATCAGGTCGCAGTAGCCGGCCAGCGCCTCATCAATAGAGTTGTCCACCACTTCATATACCAAATGGTGCAATCCTCTGGAGCCAATATCTCCAATATACATCGATGGGCGTTTACGTACCGCCTCCAATCCTTCGAGCACCTGAATGCTGTCGGCTGAATATTCATTTTCAGGCAGCGTATCTGCCTCAACAGTCAATGGTGTTTTGGTCATTTCGTTATTATTAGTCATCTTCCACATTCTTCAAACATACAAAGATAGAGAAAAAGGGCAACGCCCCAAAAGAGATTTGTAAGAAGTTTTGAACAAAGTTATGAACAATGGTTGTTGATATCTTTTAAAACCTGAAGGTCATCCCGCCCCCAATAAGCGTCCCCGGCTCGTAATACATGAGGTAGTACTGATTTGGACTATTGAGCAGATTTCGCGCCTCAGCATAAAGCCCGAACCACGAAGCAAAGCGATATTCCAATTTGAGGCCTATGTCAAGGTAGTCATCCATTTTTGTTGAAGATGAAGTTGAGGATGAGGTTGAAAAAGAGGCCCAGGATGAGGTTGAGGATGAGGTTGAGTGTGAGTATGAGTATGAGATTGGTCCCTGGTACGCTGACAAAGATATAAAATAAAAATCAGATGGTTTGAGTAAAATAGGAGCTTCTACCCCTCCTCTGTATGAGATATTTGCAGTGCCAATAATACGTTCGCGCCACTGATATCTTGCCAAGAAGTTCAATTCGGTTTTGGGTTTATGGAAGGCAGGCTCTTGGGTGCAAAGGGTATAGGAGTGAACTTTGCCCGTCAGGTGAAGCGCCAAAGGAGCGCTGTTCCAACTCAATTCGGCTATGGCGGTGAGGCGCTCTTCGGTAGCATAGCAGAGTGAAAAGAGGTTGTAGGAGAAGATGGGATATGGAGCATCTTGATGCAAATCAGCCATATAGAACGTATTGATAAAGTAGTACTGATTGTTGGTCTTCATATATTGACCCCCGACATGAAACCCCAAATGTTTGGCCACTTTGCCCTTGACTCCTGCCTGAACCATCCACGGGATGTGGCCGGCACGAAGTTCAACGTTTTGGGAGAGCCATGGATTCTCCGCGATGAGGGTTTGGTAGTCGTTGAGGCGATGCGCTCCACTAACGTCTGCATAAACAACCAAGTCTTTGGGAATGATTTGATAAGACGCCTCTACTTTGGGATAGGGGAAGAAACGGTTTCCTGTATTGGTATCGGTTTTGTAGTTGAGGGCGCCCACAAGGAGCAATCCGAGTGTGGCCGAGAACCGCTCTTGGGTGAGTTGAAAGTAGGGGTTAAATGAAAAATATCCTCGATCGAATTCAGAGCTGTAGAGGTTGTTGGAAAAAGAGCCATCGATAGACAACCCGATGCTCCGGTCAGGTTTGAAACGAATCCCGATCTCTCCGTTCAAACGAAGCAGGTTCTCCCGCAAAGTGGGTATGTGCGATACATTCCATCTATGCGCCCGATCTTCTATCTGCCTCCCGCTAAAGGAGAAGCCCCACTCAATGCCCTCTTTTGTGCCCTTAAAGGACGAAAGGGAGAGGTCTGCTTTGTAGAGGCTGTACGCGTGCGCCATATTGTCGCGCATAAGGGTGTGGCTATTGAGGATGTCCGGATCTATCGATTCCAATAAACCGGCGGAAGTGCCATAGTAGGTATAGTAGTTATAGTCGTACCCGCCGCCGATTTCAAACCGCCCCTTCTCCCAATTGAGGGCGTAGCGGAGGTCGGCTCTGTTTTGCATTTGGTCGGCAACGGTGGTTCCCGCTTGTTCATATCGGGGCAACGCGCCCCAGAACGAGCGATGTTGGGCAGAGAGCAGCAAGGCAGACATACCGGTAATGGGGGCTTGAAGCAAGATGTCGGCTTCGGGCGTGGTTGGCCAAAGGGCGCCCAGACGAATATAGACCCATGGCTGCCTTGGCGCCTTGGGCGTTGAGAGGTGCACCGACGGGAGGGGGGTAAAGGAGTAGAGGTCGTGATAGGGTTTGTCGAAGATGGTGTAATCCATTGCAATGTTGAACTGAGAGATGGAGTCGGGGATGAGCGAAGAGAGTTTGGGTTTGCTCAACTCCATAATGTGCCCCTCGTAGTCGCGTTGTACCTCTACTTTTGGGTTGATTCTGCTCTGCTGTTGCCCATACAGAGGAGAAAAAATGCAGAGGCAAACGAAATAAAAGAGGCTGATACTGACGTGATAATAGATTGTCTTCATGGCTTTCTACTTGTTTTTTAGTTGTTCGATGCGCAGACGTACAAGGTCATGGATGTTGTCAGGCTCTTTGGGTTTGTATTCGTCAAGGAGGCTTTGGTAGGTGGCCAACGCCTGTACCGTCTCGTCCCGATTGGCGTAGATGTCTCCCAAAACAATGAAACTGAGCGCTATCCAGTAGTGCTGCGGCGAATCGCTGTCGGAGAGGGCATAGACCCGCTCTTCGGCCACATCAAACTCGCCGGCGTTGTAGGCGTCCTGAATCAAGAGGTAGGCCGATTCGGCGCCAATGGGGGTGTAGATTTCGGCAGAGAGTTTTTGAAACAGATCTATTGCTTGCCCGCGGTTGCCCAAAGCCAAATTGGACTTTGCCACGATATAGGTCAGTTCCTGAGTGGTATTTTGGGAGATGCCGCGAATTTTTAACGTTTTTTCTGCCTGTGTAACTGCATGATCGTAGCGTTGCTCTTTAAAGTAACAGCGACTCTTTCCAATTTCGGCCTCCACTTTGTTGTTTTCTAAAATGGCAATCTCAGAGAGCGATTCGTACCCTTTGGTCGCTTCGCCATATTTCTGGAGTTTGTACGAAATACGGGCAAATTGAAGCGTTGCCTGCTCCACAAAAGAGCCGGAACCAATCCGCATCACAACAAGGTATTCGTCTGAGGCCTCCTCTTCTTTTCCACTAAGGCGAAGAGACTCCGCAATATAAAAGTGTGCAGATGGGCTTTTTGCTCCATTGGGATACTCTTTCAGGAGGGCACGGAGTGATTTAAGCGCTTCATTATAAGACCCGCTGAGAAATAACTGTTCACCGGCGTTAAAGAGCATCTGCTCCTTCTCATCAGGACTCTTTCCGCTCTCAATTCCCAATTTGGCAATGTAGTTGAAGTAGCCTTGTGCATTGTTCTGTTCCTGATAGATATTCTCGATTCCGGCCAAGGCGTTATCCACCTCCGGAGAGTCGGGATGCTCCTCCAATATCTTTTTATAGTAGGCCAGCGCCTTATCGGGTCTCTTGAGGTTGATTTGAATCAGCCCCAGTTCGATGATGGCCTTGGTGTAGTATTGAGCAGCGTCATCTCTTTGAATCAAGGTGTTGAAGATGGTTTCGGCTGTGGAGTAGGCCCCTGTTTGCACGTAGGTGCGTCCAAGTTCAAAGGTGGCGGGTACTACCAACGAGCCGGAAGGATAGGAATCGATAAGATGTTGTAACGTAGTGATTTTTTGCTTTTGTTGAAAGATAAGTCCTTGTGACAGCGCTGTTTGGAAGAGGCTGTAGTCCGAAAGAAATCCGTTGGGTTCAATGGATAGTCCATAATGGGTGATTGCTTTTTCGTACTCTCGTGAGAGAAAGGCGCAATCTCCGAGTCGATTGTGGACGTCTGTATAGTGGGGGAGGGTTTGCGGATTGCCTCCGGAGAGGTAGTTATTGAAGAATTGCGCTGCTTCGCGGTATTCGGCCAATTGAAAATGGGCGTAGCCGATATTATAGAGCGCTGTTCTCCGTTCGTTTGGGGCGATAGAGGTTGGCGTAGTTGATAGAAATCTGTTCCAAATGGCAATGGCCTCCTGAAACCGGTCACTTCGGTAGAGACACTCGCCTTTCCAGTAGGTGGCAAGAAGCGACACGGCGGGAAGAGGCCCGTTCGCATCGATAGCCTGATTATAAAGTTGTTCAGCCTCTCTATACGAACCGGCATCAAAGAGTTGCATGGCACGCAAAAAGGAGGCGCGTTGCAACTTTTCGAGGGTAGAACGCCCCGGGTCGTGAATCGCCTGCAAAGCGGTCAGGGCGCTCCGATAGTCTTTATTCAGCAGATAGGCGTCGGCTATATAACTCTGAATTTCATTTGATTTCTTGGTGTTTGGATAGCGCCCCATATAGGTGTTAAAGGAGGAGGTGGCGTTGTGGAGGTCAAACGATAACTTGGCGTAGTTAAATAGAGCGTCTTCTGTGATGGCGGGGTCAAAATCGAGGGAAGAAGCGATACGAAAGGCGTCAAGGGCAGATATTTTGTTCTTTGTCTGTACATAAATCTCCCCAAGGTAGTAGAGGGCGTTTTGCCCCAACGAGTCGTGAATGGCTGCAGCCTGTTCAAAGAAGGGAATGGCATGAGGGAAACGCTCCTGCGCATAGTTGATCATGCCGGCAAGATAGTTATCTTCGCGGGAGAGGGTGCGTGAACTTAACTGATATACCTCAAAGTAGCGTTGCGCCTCCTGCAACCGGTTGGTCATAAAAGACGATTCTGCCAAGATGCGGGTGATGGTGAGTTTCTCATTGCCTTGCGCTGTGGCATATAGATTTTCACCCTCAGAAATCACCTGCTCGTATTGTTTGAGTAAAAATCTCGATTGCAGTATGTAATAAGGTGCAGCCTGAGCAAAACGGGCATCTCCCGCAATTTTGGTGAAACCCTCAACGGCCTGGTCAAAGTCATTGTTCAGGTAGTCGATATAGGCCATATAGTAAATAGACGGCGCGTCGTAGGTGCGCACCTTTTCGGTAAGTACACGGGAAAAGTTTTGGGTGGCTAAAGGAAACCGGTTGCACATAAAGGCAGAGTAACCACTTTTATAGGCAAACTCCGAACGTTGTTCGCGGCCAAGGTGGTGGGCATCGCACTTTTGGTAGTAGCGAAGGGCTGCTTCGTACTTTTCATCTGCAAAGAGACGGTTGGCATACCGAAACCAAATCTCATGAATGAGGGTAGAAAAGGGGTAGGCGCTGATATACGCCTCCAATTCATCTTCCAATCCCTCGTTATTCAGGGCAATATTACACAGAATAATGTAGCCCTCTGTCGCCGATTTTTGAAGAGGTTGCTCTTTGGACAGGTTGCGCTCAAACTGTTTGAACTGATCTCGTGCAAGGGCGTAAAATGCGTGGTTGTAAAGGGCTAATGCTTGTTCAAAAGTGGCTGGAACACTTTGTTTCGACTCTTGGGCGGATAGAGACCCGCAGGGGAGATAGAGGGTAGAAGCGAGGAGTAGAGATAAAAAGTATCGTGTCATCCGGGTGGTCATTATCATTTTTTTTGCAAAAATAGCATCAATCTTGCATATATTATCAATTTTTGATTAACTTTGTGCTCAAATGCATCAATAATTATGCCTGAAATGAATAGTTCTCCTGTCCTTGTCTCGTTTGAAAACGTAGATATCATTAAAGATCAAAACTTAATACTTTCCGGAGTATCTCTCTCTATTGTAAAAAGAGATTGGGTCTATTTGGTGGGAAAGGTTGGCGGTGGCAAAACTTCTTTGGTAAAAGCATTAATCGGAGAGATTCCTGTCCGAAAAGGCAAGGCATTTGCAGTTGGATTTGACCTCTGCCGCCTAAGGTCAAAGCAGATTCCCGCGCTTCGCAGGAAGATCGGGGTGGTGTTTCAGGACTTTCAACTGTTGATGGACCGATCGGTTTTTGACAACTTGGCATTTGTGTTGAGCACCACCGGCTGGCACAATAAAAAGGCGATGGCTCAACGCATCTACGAAGTGTTGGATAAAGTGGGAATGAAGCATAAGAGCCACAAAATGCCGCACCAGCTTTCGGGTGGAGAGCAGCAGCGGATTGCCATAGCACGCTCCGTTCTCAACAATCCCGAACTGATCTTAGCAGATGAACCCACCGGAAATTTAGACGAGGAGACGGCCATCGGAATCATGCAACTCTTCTCGGATCTGCATAAAAATCACGGATTAACCATCTGTATGGTGACGCATAACATTGCTATGGTTCAGCGATTCCCGGGGCGGCTCTTTAAGTGTGAATCGGGGAGGTGTTTAGAGTATGAGCTGCAGCAGGAGATTGAGTTCAACATTGAGGAGTAGTCTTATAGTTTTTCAGTCAGGTAGTCGAGTATTGTGATGTTGAATTTGCATCATCCACATATTTTTAATTGGTTTGCACGGGAGATGCCGGTGGCTGAGACGGAGTTGCATTATGGGGATCCGTTTCAGTTGTTGGTAGCCACTGTTTTGTCGGCTCAATGTACCGATAAACGGGTGAATTTGACTACTCCGGCGCTCTTTGCGCGTTTTCCTGACGCCGCCTCTATGGCGAAGGCGTCTGTGGCGGAGGTGTATGAGTTGATTAAGTCGGTTTCGTATCCCAACAACAAGGCGAAACATTTGGTGGGTATGGCGCAGATGGTTCTGCACGTTTTTGGCGGCGCCATTCCGGATGATCCCGATCAATTGCAAAAGTTGCCCGGTGTGGGGCGTAAAACAGCCAATGTGGTGACCTCTGTAATCTATAAACGGGCGGTGATTGCCGTGGATACCCACGTCTTTAGGGTGTCGCATCGATTAGGACTGTCGCAGGGCAAAACACCCGAAAAGGTGGAGCGCGACTTGAACCTTATCATCCCGCCCCATCTATTGCCGGTTGCGCACCACTGGCTTATCTTGCACGGACGCTACACCTGCACCGCCCGTAATCCAAAATGCAACAAGTGCGGCCTGACGGAGTGGTGTCCGTCTGCTAACCTTAATTAATGGCCTTGGGAAAGGTGAAAAAGGGAGCGAAGATGTACAAGGGTGCGTACAAAAACGATTTGATAGCCGATTTTGTAAGCTACTTGCGCTTGGAACGTGGATTAAGCAGTCATACGGTGATGGCGTATAAATCTGATTTGGAGAAATTTTTGAGGTTTTTGCGCGGCAGCGAGGTGGGGTTGGATAGGGTGGGGGGGGAAGAGTTGCGGGCGTTTATTGGGGCGGTTCATCGGGAGGGTTTGTCGGAGCGGTCGCAGGCGCGGATGTTAAGTTCGTTGCGGGCGTTTTATAAGTTTTTACGGATGGAGGGAAGGATGGAAACAGATCCTACTGAGGTAATTGATTCGCCAAAGATTGGGCGTTATTTGCCGGCAGTGCTGAGCATTGAAGAGGTGGAGGCACTGCTCGAATCGGTGGATTTAAGTTTGCCGCAGGGGCATCGGAATCGTGCTATTTTGGAGGTAATGTATGGGTGTGGATTGAGGGTGAGCGAGTTAACTCATTTACGTTTGAGCGATCTCTTTTTTCAAGAGGGTTTTATTCGCGTTCGAGGCAAGGGAAGCAAGCAACGGTTAGTGCCCATGGGGAGGCAGGCGATACGGGCTACAGAGCACTGGATGGCGCAACGCAGGGTGATGACGGTGGCAAAGGCGGGGGCGGATATTCTCTTTTTGAACAGAAGAGGTGCGCCGTTGAGCCGCGAGATGGTCTTCCTGATGGTGCGGGAGCAGGCGCGTTGTGCGGGGATTGCCAAAACAATTTCGCCACATACCCTCCGTCACTCGTTCGCGAGCCATCTGTTGGAGAACGGGGCTGATTTGCGCATCATTCAACAACTTTTGGGGCATGAAAGTATTTTGACCACAGAGATATATACCCATTTGGATGCGGCCAAATGGCAGGCGGCGATTTTGGAGTTCCACCCCAGAAATGGCTTGAGGGGCAAATAGTTCCGTTCGTAAAATGGGGCTACTTTTCAAAGGTAACCCTATTTTTCTAATCAAAACGTTTAGTGTAGAATCTCCGTAAATTTTTAGTTAACCCATACTTCCTCAAAAAGCAAACCACCAATACCTGTCAGACCAATAGACATTGTTTTTTCGCGAACAACAAAATTATAAGTAATATAAGCAGATTTATTATCTATTGTAAGATATAACCAGTTAGTAGTTTCTTGTCCTATGGAGTATGTGTATGTTCCTTCGTTAATATTAAGAGGACTTTCTTCAAATCCTATGCTCCAGTCTGGATGATTCATTTTACCTTTGACTATTAAAACATTGTCTGTTTTAAACTCAAAAGTTACGTTAAGGTTTGTATAATCATATCCGGGATGTTCTTCGCCCGGGTTCGATATGATTGGACCTGAAGAATGGGCTTTCATTAGCTTCCATGTTGTTATCCAAGGTTTTTCAATTGTTGTATCCAAAACTTCGCTAAGCTCATCAATAGGAGTAACACCTTTGTTGCATGAAAACAACAGGGCCGCTGAGACAAGTAGTAAAAAAAGTTTTTTCATGGTATAAAAAGTTTTCGTGCAAAGATAACCATAATTAGTTAATATCAATCAAAATTACAGTGTCATCAGCAAGAATTTTTTTGAACAGGCTTGAGTTGTAAAACCCATTCTTATTACTTGGAATTTCAGCACCCAAATTACAATATACGTAATTAACGTAGGAAGTATTTTTATACAGAAGTTCCAAACCCCCTATCCACGGACACTCCCAATATACTTCTTCTACGACTTTCTGACTATTAACGCCATCCATCACCCATGCATGATGTTGAAATGTAGATGGCAAATAACCTCCACCACAAGCAAATATAGGTCTGTTTGAATCAATTTCATAAACCACTGCGCTATAGTCATAGTCAATTCCAAGAGGAGCTGTAGTATAGCCCATTAATGCAAATCCCTGGCGAGCATAAGCCATACATGAAAAAGAACCTGTACCTGTATTTGGGCCTAAGTAGCATCCATATGACATAAGTTGTTCAGTGTAACCATATGGACTAAGAACAGACAGTTTGCCTATTTCTGCCAATAAATTTTGTACCATTTCTTGACCTGTTGAAGATAGCGAACCAATGTACTGAGATGTTGTCATGGTTGACCAATTATACGTGGTGCTTACAGTCGTACCTAAATAATTTGTATATGACCCACTTGTAGGCTTTTGGTGGTACGCCATGATTTGACCCATGGCTGTAGCCACGCAACCAACAGGAGGATATAAAGAGTAGCCGGTACCACCACACATTGGATTTAATTTTACATTATAAGGGTCTAACTGACTCCATAGCGCAGGTTGAGAAAGACGTTTCATATCGTCAAAATAGTAAATTATTGAAAATTCTAAACAATGTGGACATGGCGGATGACCATAGCCGCCTCTTGAATTTTGTGAAGACGAACTTCTTCCCAATAGTTCACTTTTAATAAATTCATCGGTTTTTCTCCAAAATAAGTCTAAGAAATTTTGCATCAAAGGCTCTATGCTACCCCATGAACCGTTATCAGAATAGGCAAGAATGCTGTTTGCTTTGTCTATCCTTTTGTCGCCCACAAGGATTACATAACCACCCGCACTTTTGCTTTGCTTGTGGGCATAATTGATAACATAAACAGGAATTGGTTCGGAGTCAATCTCACGAACAAAAATTGTCACTTTCTCTGTTTTCTCGGATAAATTCATTGAAGATACTGAACGTGACTGACTAATGCCAATAGTGGTGTTTTCTATTCCATTAAAGAACTGAGCCGCTCTTGCAACAGCTTCGTTTTCCGTCAAGGCATAAGCGTTACTAACTAAAGATTTTGTAAGAGGGAGAGAAGGGTCAAGTGAAACCTCATTTTTGATGGAAGTACACGAAACAACACAAAAGGTAAGTGCTAAAACGTACTGCAATGTTTTTTGATTCGTTTTCATAAGAGGTTTTTTAGTTTAAAATAATGAATCCTTTTGACAGCCAGCATCTAAAATATCAATACTTGTGCGCTCTTAACGCCTATACTTTCAGTACGATTTTACTTGAAAGATAAAACAGATTCTAAAATGTCACGGCAAAGGTAAAGATATTATTGTAAACGGAACTTCTTTTTTCATTTTTTTTAGAATTAAACGGACTCAAAACAAAACTAATTGGTTTAATGTTATGTCAAATGTGCCTGTATAGTAGAAAGTACGACGAATACGGTCGTATTCTATTGAAGCGCCATAATCTTTTAAAGAGTTAATCATTTTATACAATTGCCCTCTGCTTATTTGCAAAATATCAGCAATTTCATCAGGTGAGCCAGTGCGCTCCTGTTGAATAAGTTCGTGTACCCTAAAAAGGCAATGAATCGCTTTGATATGATTTTCCATATTCTTCCTCAAAAAGGATGCAAAGATGGTGTAATCAGAAGTTTGTTTCAAAGAAAATCTATCATACTTTTTTATAGCATTATAGGAGAAATTTATACTCTTTGACCCTTACATTATTACACGAGTATCATGCGACAAATTTTCATACGATAGTTATCTCACCCGTTTGGCGGCAGTACTTTCGGGGATTTGTAGATGATTGGCGACTCCTATGTATTTGGCTCGGTCGAATTGGCAGGCGGCGATTTTGGAGTTCCACCCCAGAAATAGATTGAGGGGCAAATAGTGCCTAATGCTTAGAAAGAAGAGAACGCAGTTCGTCCAAGTCGGGAAGGTAGAATTGGTACTTGGAAACAAAGAGGTAATTGTTGTTTCCGTACATCGCATACTGTACCATAATCTCGTCTTTCTCTTTTGCAAGGATAATCCCAATGGGTGGGTTATCGCCGTTGTTGCTTTTGTCAATGGCAAAGTATCCAAGATAAAGATTCATCTGTCCAATATCTTCCTGCTTCACCTTTCCTATTTTCAAGTCAATGACGACATAACACTTTAGGATAATATGGTAGAACACCAAATCTGCATAATAATTTGTATTATTGACCGTTAACCGATATTGCCTGCCAACAAAGGCAAAACCTTTGCCCAATTCGAGCAAAAAAAACTCAAGGTTTGCAATCAAAGCGTCTTCGAGGGTAGATTCTGATGATTTAGCTTCGGGTATATTGAGGAAGTCTAAAGTATATGTATCCTTTATGGTATCTTCTGGCTTCTCTATGATATTTCCGCGTTCTGCTAAAGTTAAGACCTGTTCCTTACTTTTTCCTAAAGCCAATTGCATGAACAATCCCCTGTCCTTTTGCCGTTTCAACTCTCTCACACTCCAATGTTCATTCGTGGTTTCATTAAAATAAAAATTCCTTTCGAGTTTATCATCAATACTCACAATTTCAATGATATGCGACCAACTTAATTTTCCAGACACTGTCTGGAAAATTGGGAACTGTGTGTAAAACAAGCGCATATTGAATAGGTTCGATTTTGAAAAGCCCCTGCCAAGAGAAACCGTCAAATCCTTAGAAAGGTTAACCAATAATTGCTCTCCATATTTAGCTCTTCTGTTCCCATTTTGCTCAAACTCTACAAGATACTTTCCTATATTCCAATATGTTTCCACAAGAATTTCATTTATGGCGGTCGCTACACGTTTTTTAGCATCTGCTACCACCAACGAAATCTGCTTGATTAGCAAATCGTATTGTTCATCGTTGATATGTTTCTCAAGACTATTCATTAGACTTCTTATGAATCGTTGCAAAGGTAGCCATTATCGACCAATCCACAAAAAGGCTACCAGAAAAATTGAGTTGCCCAATTCATTTGGGAGCCATCTGTTGGAGAATGGGGCTGATTTGCGCATCATTCAACAACTTTTGGGGCATGAAAGTATTTTGACCACAGAGATATATACCCATTTGGATGCGGCCAAATGGCAGGCGGCGATTTTGGAGTTCCACCACAGAAATGGCTTGAGGGGCAAATAGTTCCGGCTAAACGGTATTGCTGTGAAGCTTACATACACTACTTACTGCTATCTAAACATAGGGTTTTACCGGAGAGCCGTTCTCTTTATGCTATTTTACTCCTCTTTTAATAGTGTGTTTAATTTTCACAGCCGAAAATAAGTTAATTTCAAAACTTGTTTCTGTATCAGTGGTTTGTAATTCCGTAGTAACCATATCCGACAATATTTCACTGCTTTTCTGCATTACAAC
>Ga0123353_10006395_pt1 | contig 15671 bp, 9 predicted proteins | sample TergutLab28metaG_3_FD_92763 | JGI IMG/M metagenome (GOLD analysis project Ga0123353, IMG submission 92763) | Labiotermes labralis P3 segment gut microbial communities from Petit-Saut dam, French Guiana - Lab288 P3 | ecosystem: Host-associated > Arthropoda: Insects > Digestive system > Gut ... | reverse complement strand
GTAAAATAGGAATTGCGCATCCAGATAGACATCCTATTTGGTGCCGTGTTTTCCGGCATGTACCGGCTTTTGTAGAGTCAAATTGACATGCTTGAAAAATGGCGTGATAACTGTTAAAATTCTCGGTGATTGTTGCATTTTGCCAAATCTTATACCATTTTTCGCCCCAGACTAAAGCCGGAAGACGGCACCTGTTGTGCCATTACACTTCCAGGTGAAAAGAGAGCAGTATTCCGGTTTTCATGGGGAATTTTAGTCAGCGGAATCGCTATCGAGAAAGAGTGTACAAGCGGCATGATTGCGTAGTATTGTAGCGGGACATGCCGTCGAAATCGGATCGTGGAGCGTTCGGAAAACGGCGTTTCGTTTCGTCAAACCCGGCACCGTACAGATCAACCGTTTGCCGGAAAGCAATGCCGGTATCGTCAGTGTAATCGCCTGACGAGGAACATCATCGAACGTTGCAAAGCAACCATCATTGACTTGTTGCTGTCGGCACACTTCGTCCAGTTTGACAACTTTGACCCAAACGGGATCGGCAAAATCTGCCACCGGAGGATCGTTGAACGCAAGATGTCCATTCTCGCCGATTCCGAGGCAAACCAAGTCAATTGGTGCCGATTGCAGAGTTGTTTCGTACTGCTTCACCGGTTCGGGAATGTCCGTGTCGATCAGATGGACGGCACGGAACGGCAAGCGGTCAAAAAGCCTAACCTTGAGAAACTGCGCAAATCGTTGCGGAGCAGTAGCGTCCAACCCGATGTATTCGTCCATGTGAAATGCTTCGATGCGGTTCCAGTCAATTCCTTCTTCTCCGATGAGAGCGGCAAGCATTTCATTTTGTGACGGAGCGGCAGCGAACACTGCTCGGACGGTTTCTTGTTCGGACAAAGAACGCCGCAAAAAATCGGCAGCCGCTGTCGCTGCCGCTGCGCCCATCTCTCGGCGGGTGGGAAAAATTTCCGTGTTCATAGGCAGATCAGTGAGGGGGCATCATTTTACGCTCGGAATGATGCGATGTCCAGTCCCATGAAAGCGACATGCCACTCGATGCCAGTCCGCTAACAAGTTCGCACCCTCGCGCAAGAGCGGATGGGTGCTATGCACAAGTGTCCGAACAAGTCAATTACCTCACTGGCACGCCAAAGGCTCGCAATTCTTCTTTCAATCGGGAAACGGTCGTTAAGCCTGCGTGCAGGATCCCTGCTACGATGGCGGCATCGGCATGGGCTACCGTGTACGCATCCCGAAGGTGTTCGGTGCAACCCGCTCCGCCGGAAGCAATCACCGGTACACTGACCGCTTCGGCGATCAGACCGGTAATTTTTAATTCAAATCCCGTCTGCGTACCGTCCGCATCGACCGAATTGACGACAATTTCGCCCACGCCCATATCGACCGCCTGTTTTGCCCAGTCCACGGCATCTTTTCCGCTCCGGTCTCGGAAGCCCCGAGTGGTGATTTCATAGCCGCTCGGAAAGGTTTTCGTGTCGGCGACCGCAAACGGATCCATTCCGAGCACGATCCGCTCACTTCCGAACGCTTTGACGCTTTCGGCAATGAGTGCTGGATTCTTCACGGCAAGCGAATTGACCGAAACTTTGGCGGCACCGAGGGCGAAGATGCGTTCCATATCGGCGAGCGAACCGATTCCGCCGCCGACGGCAAGCGGAACCTTGACTACTGCGGCGACGCTACGCACCATGTCGATATCAATCGGGCGATGTTCGGCGGAGGCGGTTACGTCATAGACGACTAATTCGTCTGCTCCGTCTTCGCAGTAGCGGAGAGCGAATTCAACCGGATCGCCAAAATCGATGTTGTCTTTGAACTTGATTCCTTTGGTTACCCGACGATTGATGATGTCCAAACAGGGAATGATAAGGTAATTTGACATGGCTGATGCGAATGGGTTCGCGGTAGAAAGCACCAATAAATTTATCAGATTTGCCCGAAATAGTAGGGGGGGGCAAAATTGGAGACGTGGGACTTATGGGAATTCTCCCCTTGCAAAATCTCTATTTTGGGATAGAATGGACGACGTTCTTCCTATGGCAGGCGGGTTCATGGCACCTTGAATCCGGTCTTTATGACAACATCCCATTCAACTACGGGGCATCATTTGCCAGTAGTCGCGACCCGGAGCGAACGTGTTGCCCAGCGATCTACGGCACACGGCTTTTTTGTCGATGCCGCTATTTTCCTCAAAAGCAAGCACCGAGGTGAATTTCTTGCGCTTATGTTCCTCACGTCGATCATTCTCGGTTGTGTGGTCAGAGCCTGGAACGAGCCTTTCCGTTTCCGCGTCGACAGTGTTGCCGACCGCGCGATTATTTGCCATACGCCGTTCTCCGTTCTCAGCCCGGAACAAACACTGATGGAAGTCTATCGCGCCCGCGCAAACGCTCCTCGTGTCTTCGTCCACGATCCGCAGCCCGTCATTCAACTCCGCGAAGCCCTCTGGAATTCCATCGCCGTACTCACCCGCGTTGACTCTTACAACGAATTGAGTGAAGAAAACAAACTACGCTGGCAAAAATTCCTCCGCCCCGGCGGACAAGAGGAAGTGCCCGAATCAGTAGACGTGTCCGCCGAATTTGAAAACCTGATCGCTTATTTCAAAAACGAAACTGATTTGGACCAGTTTCGGGAAATATTACAACGTAGTTTCGCCCCCTTTGAAGAACGCGGTGTTTTGCTACAGCCCCCCTCCGAACAGGAAGCCGGAAGTAACGATCATATCTTGATTTATCAAAAACAGGAAACTCCCGACCATGCAGTCGAATGCAGAGTGAGCGAAGTGCTTATCAGGGATGGAGCCGCATTTAAAAATCTCCTCCATTGGGAGTTGGCAGATCCCCTGTTGTGCGACATCCTTTTTAATTGGGTCTATCACGAAGTCTTCAACGATATTCAAAGCGGTACTAATCGCTTCTTGCTCAAAGAGGACGAAAATGCAACCGCTAAAGTTGTTAAAGACATTGGGCAACGTGTTGAAGATGTGGTGGTCGAATTCACACCGGGACAATTCCTTCTCACTTCCGGTACGGTTCTTCAACGTGGACACATCAACATACTCTTTGCGGAATACAAAGAATCGTTGCGGAACCGGACGCAAATGGAACGGTTATACCGCTTCGTTTCCCTCACCTGCGTCTTTTTTATCGTTCTGGTGATTACGATTTCCCTGACGTTTCGGATCGAACGCCGCCGTCCGCACTCCCCACAAGCCTTTTTTTACCTGATGCTCAGCGTCATTGCTACCGTTGCGGCGGCACAACTTGTTCAATGGTCTGCCGTTACGGGAGCGAACTGGGAAATCCTGCCGCTCATGCTGTTTGCAATACTAATCTCCATCATCTATTCTTGGGAACTTGCGACAATTCTTTCCATTTTTCTGACAATCGTTATCGTTAGCGGAAATGGAGGAAGTGCTGAACTGCTCATCGTTCTACTTGGAACGACTGTTACTGCAACGGTACAACTCGGAAGACTGCGATCTCGGAAAAAACTGGTCATTGTCGGTGCCGTTTCTGGTCTCGTCGCCTTTTTTCTAACGGTGGCGTTGGGAATTCAAGGAAATCGTGTTGCACCGGGCAGTCTGCTTTACTTCGATGCAGGCATCAATTTTCTCTGGGCGACGTTGGCGGGGTTATTGATTACAGGAATCTTGCCCTTCATTGAAAGGCAATTTGGCATTTTGACAGACATGAGTCTATTGGAACTCGGTGACATTTCTCATCCGTTGATACGGGAGTTGATTAAGGTTGCCCCGGCAACTTATGGACATTGTACGCAAGTAGGGTCTATTGCGGAATCTGCCGCCGATGCCATTCGTGCCAGAGGATTGTTCACCCGAGTGGGTGCCAATTTTCACGACATCGGAAAAATTATGAAGCCGGAATTTTACAGCGAAAATCAAGGAGGGCAGGGAAACGTCCACGATACACTGGGACCGCAACTCAGCACCATTGTGTTGATCGCTCACGTGAAGGATGGAGTCGATATCGCACGTCAATATCATCTTCCAGAACCGCTGATCGATTTGATTGAACAACATCACGGAACATCGCTTGTCTCGTTTTTCTATGGTCGGGCAACAAAGGGAGGAAAAGAGGAGGTCGAAGAAAGTACGTTCCGGTATCCTGGTCCGAAGCCGCAAACCAAGGAGGCGGCGATTCTCATGATCGCCGATACTTGTGAGAGTGCCTGCCGGAGCATGGGAGTAGGAGTGCCGCCGAATAAGGTAGAGGCAAAAATTCGGGCTCTTGTCAAGCAAAAATTGGACGACGGACAGTTTGACGAATCCGGTTTGACGCTCAACGAGTTGAAAACCGTGGAAAAAAGTGTCGTGAACTCCATTGTGGCGGCGATGCATGGGCGAATTCAATATCCCGAAGGAGCAGAAAAACAAGAACACCCACGCGATTCTTCCCCGTCGATATTGGAGTCGGGACTACAAACGGGACTGTATCGAGCGGATCGTCTGGGGTGATGTCGGGCAGTGCAGTCATGTTCATTCTTGAAAACACAATCCTTTTCCGATACAATCACGGGGCAGACAACAGTACAATCGCACAGTACCAGACGCTATGGCACACACCGTCGTTTGCCTTTTCGTATCAGCAGTCCTTTGGACGGCACCGAAAACGGAGGTTATTCAAGCAGAACTTGCCCCATTTCTCAAAGAAGGAGAGGTACTGACCGCCGAGGTTCCGTCGGGAGCCGCCCGATTCGAGGAAATCATCGAAATCTTGCAACGTACCTCCGTACCGATTAACCATTACCTCGTCCAGTGCGACCGGCTTGTTTGGCAGGAATTGCCCTTTGCCCAGCCGCTGACTCTTCCGCAGACTCCGCTCAACATTCATGTCGTCGAAGGTCAGACAAACTATCTGGTCGGTGCCTTGCGGTACTATCTTGCTCAACGATTGGTGCAGGCTCGGTTGTTCGACGAAGCAAAAACGGTGCTGGTGGACTTAACTCCTGAAAACAGCATTGATCCGGCGGGAGTTTTGCTCCTCAAAGCGGTGGTCTTTCATCATTTTTTCGAGAAGGAAGAGGGGCTCGCCGCCCTCCAAGGTTTCCAGGCGATTGCTGAGAAGGAACCGGTGTCCCGGCGTTCTGCCGAAATTGCGAAGTTGCTCCAATTCGAGTGGGAAAGACAATCGCAAGAAGAATCGGAAAGCATTGCGAGGCAGATGAACGATGTCCGCCGTCGGCTGGGACAGGGGCGTACCGACGACGACACACAGGGAGCCGAAGAGGATGTATTGCAAGCGTTGGAGAACTTGATCGAACGGCTCGAACAACAAAGACAAATGAAACAAGGTAACGAAGGACAACAATCAAACAATCCGGCAAAGGACAGTGAGCGGCTCTTGCAGAAGGGACCCGGTCATGTGGATCGCCGTGACTTTATCCCCGGGGACAACTGGGGAGACCTGCCGCCAAAGGATCGGGAAGAAGCCTTACTAAAAATCGAAAAAGAATTTCCGCCCTATTACAGGGACATCATTGAGCAATACTTCCGTGAAATGGCGAAATGATACTTTGCCAAACCTAAAATTACTACCGCTTCGTATCAGGTTTTTAGGTTTTCCTCCATTTTAATAAGGCACTGTACAACTTTTTCACATCGACAGGTTTGGTGAGGTGCGCATTCATACCGGCTGCCATACTTTCCGCCAGATGTTCCGCTCCAACGTTCGCCGTCATCGCCAGTATCGGTAAATCGGCAAAACGATGATCGGAACGAATCTGCACCGTCGCCGTCAAGCCATCCATCTCCGGCATCTGGATGTCCATCAGGACAAGATCAAAAATGTTCTCCTGTAACAATTCCAATACCTCAATTCCGTTATCTGCTATTGTAACCTCGATACCGGCAGATGACAGCAATTCTTTCATAATCATCTGATTGATCTTGTTGTCTTCAGCGACAAGAACACGCATTCCACGTAACATTTCCTTGTTGGTCTCTTCGTGAGTGTCCTTCGTTTCAGCAACAGATAAGGCGATGAAAACGTTAAAAGTGCTCCCTTTTCCCAATTGGCTTTCACAGGTAAGGTGTCCTCCCATGAGTTTGACCAAACCATGACAAACGGCAAGTCCCATCCCAAGCCCTTCATACTTTCGGGTATAGGCAGTGTTTCCGGCAAACAAAGGCTTGAATAAGTCCCCTATTTGCTCGTCGCTGATGCCAATACCGGTATCCCTGACTTCAAATCTCAAAGATACTTTTTCGTCGCTTGTACCATGTTCCCGATAGACATGTATTTCCACTCCGCCGGTTTCTGTAAACTTGACCGAGTTCGAAGCAATGTTGAAGAGCACTTGTTGCAACCGTGTGAAATCTCCCAGTACCCATTCGGGCACATCGGCATTGATAAAGGTGCGAAGATACAATGCTTTTTCTTGGGCTTCTGTACGCACCATTTCGCCGACGCCTTCTACCAGTTCCTTAATAGAGAATTCGAGGGGTTCCAAAGCCATCTGCCCAGAGTCGAGTTTGGAAAAATCCAAGATCGTCTCAATTGCCGATGTCAACAGTTTGACAGATTGCCTTCCTTGATTGATGAGACTTTGCTGACTTTCATTGAGATTCTCGATTTCACTGGCGGCACGAGCCATCGCTTGAATGGCATTCATCGGGGTTCGGATTTCATGACTCACTGATGCCAAAAATTCGTTCTTTGTTTTTGCATATTTTTCGGCGGCATCCTGATCCCGTAAATCACGCATGTACCCTACCACTGTATAGCCTTCTCCCTTCGGCACACGCATGACCGTGGTTTCCACCGGGAGCAGTTCCCCTTTGGCAGTCAGGTGCATCCAGTTGAACCGGACATAGCCGGTGATAAATGCCTTCTTGACGGGTGTATCTCCACTATCTGCCGAGCGGGAGCCGTCCGGCTGGAATTCAGGTTCCAGCGAAAGAAACCGCTTGAGAAATTCTTCCTTATCCGGCACCTCAAAAAGGGACAGTGCCGCCTGATTGCAGTCGGTAAGATTGCCGTTTTCGTCCCAGAACGTGCAACTCATCGGCATCGCATCTATCATAATCCGATTGCGTTCCTCGGCGGCAAGCAAGCGTTGCCCCATAAGCACAGATGCTAAAAACGCACCGAGAGCCTGTACGGTCTCCTTATCGCTGTGGCTCAAACGCACAAGGTAAGGCGGTGCCTCGATCAAACGACCGGTAATCAAGATGGCGAAGACTTTCCCTTGCAGCATGATAGGAGAGGAGACAAAATAGGGAAGCCCGAACAGTTCTCGCAGTTCTTTGAACCGGTCCGTTGAATCGGCACCTGTTACAAGCACCGGAACAACCGGATCAAACAACTCGGCGGGCACTTCGATATGCCGTCCAGCGAGAGCGGCTTTTTCGTTTGCCGAGTATCCCTGTAAGACGAGCACCGAAAAAAGTCCATCGCCGTTCTCTTTCAAGACAACGGTCCGCTGCATATTCAATGCTGCATTGATACGTTTGGCAACGTGGATGAACATATCAACATCGCCGGTGTTTTGTTGCAACGATGCCGCCAGTTCGGCAAGCAGGGCGAAGCCCCGACGTTTGTGTTCCAGTTCAAGGCGAATCGTTGTCGATGCAATATCAAGGGCTAAAACCTTTGCGGCGTTCTGCTCACTGATGCGCACCATTGCATCTATGGGGGCAGTTTTGGACGGCGACTGGAGAATACTTGTTTCCCAGTCGTGTTTAGCCGTTGCTTTTCGAGTATCAATGCCGCTATTGTCTACGCTTTGAGAAAAGAGGCAAAAGACCCCCGTCCAGTCGAGTCCTCTGGGGCGACCGCCGAGTGGAGCAATTTCCACGCCGTTATACATTCCCAGTATCGGCACTCGTCCCGCTACCGCCTGTTGCACAAACACCGCATCTTCCCGGTCTTCGCCGGCGTAACCGGCACAACGCCCTGCACAGTCAATAAAAAAACCGAACACTGGCAATCGTCCCGCCAGTTTATCGAAGACTTCGTCGATTTTCGGCTTAATGTAGTCAGGTTCTAATGATCGGAACATCAGTTGAAACTCAGTGCCTTCGACCATATCCGGCTCGAACATGACGATTCCATTGCTGCCCGGATCGATTGCCAAACAGAGTCGACTGGCGTAAGCGTCTTCGCGGAATTCTCCCCATCGGTCACCGTGATTGATGCCGAAAATCAGGAAAAATGGATATTGTTCCGGCGCAATCGCCGAATGGAGCAGTGTGTCGATAAACGGAATGGCAGGTTCGCCATTGATTTCGAGAATGACTGGTCCTGCTGCTTTGGTAACGGTATAATACTGTGTCGCAGGTCGGCACCCATGAATGATAACGCTGTCCATGCGAATATCGCCGGAGAAAACGAGAGCAATCGCATTCGACTTGCCGATGGTATCGCCAATCCATTGTTCGGTCGGACTGCACGTAAGATCACCGATCATTCCGACTCCGGCAAGGTCGGGCGAAAATCCGAGCCCCTTTTCGATTCCTTCCAAGAGCCACGTTGCCATCATTAACCGGAGACCATTGGTCGTGTCGACGGCATCATAAAAGAGCATAACTGGCGAATCTGGTGTCGTTCCCAGTTCGGCAAGCCGTCTGCCCAGCCGTTTGCCGGTTTCTTCTTCGCTATCTTTGAGTCCGCCTTCGGTGAGGACTTCGCAACGAACGCCATCGAGCCAGATGCAGGCAGCACCCACTTGGTCGCCTGCATAGCCGAAGTAGTCGTTGGTAATCACGCCAGCAGTACCGCCGCCGTAGATCGGCACGGACTCTCCCAAGACGGAAACCACTGCACTTCTCAGAACGGCGGGATCGTGCATGGCAGTCGAAAACAGGAGTACCATATCGCACGGATCGGTACGTTCGGCTTGGCTGATGGCTTTTTCAATCGCCCATTGTCCTGCCTCTAATGTTTCTGGATTGTTACTGTAACCGACTCCTACTTTCATGGTGCTTTTTTGGAATCCAACTGATCGTAGGGGTATTGTCCCAAATTTTTGTGTTTTTTCAATAGACTTGCACTATGTGTGTCCGTCAAGAATGGGGCAGGTTAGTGTACTACGAAACCAACCATGGGATTAAGCAAAGTCGTAGTTGCCTATTGTCTCGTTCCTGGCTATAATGTCCGCCATGTACGATAGGGAACTGTTGCGGTTGTTAATTCTGGAAAAGTCATTGAAGTTCGGCGACTTCACACTTGCTTCTGGTAAGAAAGCGACGTATTATCTCGATTGCCGACAAATTACGCTCGATTCCGTGGGTGCGAAACTGATTGGTGAAGGAATTTTGGAACTTCTTCAACACGGTTGTCCCCAACACGGCTGTCCTGTGCCGCAGGCGGTCGGCGGAATGTCTATCGGTGCGGATCCGATTACTGCCGCCGTCATTACCGTTGCCGCCTATCAAAACATTCCGCTCAAAGGATTCATGGTACGCAAGCAGAGCAAGGGACATGGCACGAACCAGTTCGTCGAAGGTCCTATTGCCGCAGGTGACCGCGTGGTCATTGTCGAGGACGTTGTTACCACTGGCGGTTCTTCCCTCGATGCCATTGAGAAGGTCGAAGCCCTGGGCGTTACCGTAGTGGGAGTCATTGCGATCATAGACCGACTCGAAGGAGGACGGGAACAATTTGAATCGAAAGGCTATACCTTTCACGCTCTCTTTACGGTACAGGATTTTGGAGTTGCCGGATGACGTTTACGATTACGTCGGATCAACGTTTACCTTTTGCAGGTTATAACGCGACACTTTTTGTGCCGAAAAGAGGTTTTTGCCCTTTTCCCAACAGCGGGAAATGTGTATCCTTCTCCCAAAATGCTACCGCTTCGTCCACTCCTCTTTCTGCTCGGTTTACTTGCCCTCGCCGCTTCGACAAAAGCGGACGAATGGCGTGTGCTCCATGCCGAACAAGAAGCAACTCTGTCTTCACAAGTTCACTACCAAGAAAGCACCGCATTCAACCTTCATCTTCCCCATGACAAAGCCGCCCTTGTACTGGGCAATGCGGTCAATTTTCCCCTTGTCATCGAAGACCTCACGCCTACGCTCCGGCTCAAATCGGAGCAGACCGGTATCGCCATCGGGGCACAAGTTGTCCTGCCCCGAACGATTCATCCCGGCACGCAACGTCCCGTGACCTACATTGTTCCCGGCACAAGATACACCGGCTCCGGCGACTGGGAAACGCTCGGATTTTGGGATCGTAACGGCGTTCCCAACCTCCGCCGGGAATCGGATCGGATTGCCGCCCTCCTCCAAGCCGAACATAACAGAACCTTCGACACACGCGGGCAATATGTCCGGCAGATCGTACTCTTTGCCGAGCGGGTTAACCGGCAACAGGAAACCAAAACATTTGATGTTGGTCCCCTGAACATTACCGGTTACGCCGCCGCCCAAGTCGGGAATACCGAGCAGGAACTCCTCTTCGACCCGCTGAACTATGCGGGTTTCAAGGTTTTAGTCACGGCGAGACCGATCTTTTTGCAGGAGAATCAACACGACACAATCGAATGGGAATCGCCTCTTCGGTCTCACGTTCCTGCTCCGCTTGTCGCCACACCGAGCGGTCGTCCCGATGTGCGAACCACCTATCCCGACGGCAATTATGTCTTGACTAGCCAGACGTTGCCCCAGCAAGCATTGCCCCAGCAAGCATTGGCACCGTCTCCCGCCTCGCAGGTACACATTCGCTTTAGCGACGGGATTTTGTACCTTGATGATGTGCCGGTGGGCATCCGTGCCATCGAATATCAAGGCGAACCGCTCGAAATGCTACGTAATTTGAAGTTCAATGCCGTGTGGCTCAAGGAATCGCCGAGCCCTGAACTGCGGCAAGAAGCGCAGCGGGTCGGGATTTGGCTCGTTTGTCCGCCGCCGAGCAACACCGAATTAGAGACCGCCAGAGTGTTTGATCCCAATGCTCGGCAAGGGCAGTCCACGCCGACGCTCGATTCCAGTTACGACAACGTTTTGGTCTGGAATCTCGGTGTGGCTCAAAATGAGGGTTCCCACGCCCGGTATCCTGCCGATGCGCAGCGGGCACAGTTGTTGCAAAATGCCGACCGCCTCAAACGGCGACCGCTCCTCTGTACCGCTCGCAGCGGAGTCTATGATTACAGTCGAACCGTCGATATTTTAATGATGTCCCGCGAACCGCTCCTTACGTCGCTGGACATGCTCGAACTTCGTCTTTGGCAGCGGGACTATCCGACGCTCGCTCGACCTGAGACCGCCTTTTGGTGTACCGTCCAAACGCAACCCGCCCTGAAATTATCGGAGCAATGGAGAATGTTTGATGGGAATCCTGCGTTCATCAGTGCCGTGTCTTATGAACAAATCAAAATGCAGATTTACCTTGCACTGGTGGCAGGAGTGCGCGGAATTCTGTTCACGTCGCACTCTCCGCTGGACAGCAATGATCCCGAAACGGAATTTCGCCGTACCGCGTTGGAACTGGCGAATTGGGAACTCCAACTGGTCGAGGAGTGGTTTGCCGCTGGTGCTCCCTTGCCCACGTTGGCTCGGTCGAATCATTCGCTGGTGTGCAGTGCCGTGATCCAATCGGACAGGTCTCGGCTCCTTGTACCGATCTGGCAGGAGCAGCACACACAATCTGCCGTTGGTCCCGCCGTTGTGGGGAATGTCCGATACGTGGTGCCGGGAATTCCCGAAACCTACACTGCGTATCATCTGATGCCGGGTCGTCTGATGCCGATGTCTTCTCCCCGTGTTGCCGGCGGAAAGCAAATCGAACTCGACGAGGCAAGTTTGAATTCGTTGATTTTTTTCAGTGAAGGAGACGCAATTTATGCCCAAGTGGAGAGACGTGCCAAGGCGATGGGAGCACGCGTCGCTTTCTTGGCATATCGTTTGGCAGAACTGGAACTCTCCATGACGGAACAGGTGCTGGGTGCGTTGAAGAGGGCAAAGGATGCCAATGCTGTTCCGGTGCATCCCAAAGACAACTTGCCGCTTTTTGCCTTGCCGGAACAGGAATCGATGTTGCGGACGACGCGGGAAGCACTTGATTTGGCGAGGGATTTAGCGAATCATACTCCGCCGGACTATGCTCAGTCTTATCTTCAATCGGAGCGGGCAACTCGGGGACTGCGGTTTGCCGGTCGGTCGCTGTGGCTGGAAGCGACGCGGAACGATTTGCATTTATGCATGACACCGGTGTCGGTCTCGTTTGCGACGTTGCCGCTTTATCTGTCGTTGCATCAGCGCACGAATCGCGGAACGTTAGGAACGAATCGGTTGCCCGGCGGCAATATGGAAATGCGGACTCTGGAACAAGCCGGTTGGGAATCGATGGGACATAAAGTCGAAGGGGTGTTCGTAGCGGCAAAGGATATTTCACCGGCGGCGGCACTCTCGGGACAATCGGGCTTGCGGTTGGTTGTGGCACCATCGAATCCTTCGGACAAGCCGAGGCAGTTGGAGACCGTGCCGCTCTGGGTCGTTTCGCCGCCGATGACGGTGCGGATGGGAGAATTGATTTGCGTGAAAGGTTCGATTCGGATTCCGCAACCTTTGGAATCGACGGTAGACGGGCTCATGGTTTTCGATTCACTGGGCGGCGAGGAATTAGCGTTACGGTTTTTGCAAACGTCTGGGGAGTGGCGTGAGTTTGCGTTCTATCGCAGTGTTCCAACGGACAGCAATTACTATGTAATCTTTGCTCTCAATGGAATCGGCGAGGTGCATTTGGACGATGTCCATGTTTCGGCGGTGCAATTTGATGTCCCGGCACAGGGTCCGGCGGAACAACCTTCTCCACAGCCCGGTGCGACACCGTGGATGCAACGTTTGAATCCGTTCCAATATCTTCCGCCGCTGCCGAATTGGGGACAGTGATTGATACTCGCATCAATCTGCCAATGTCAAGCCACAAGGCGATTTCTGAAATAGAGTCTGTTGGCATTATCGAAGAAAATCAATCGGGCAATTCGGACGGCAGCTTCCTTGTCGATGCGACCGATGGCGATTTTGGCACTGAGAACTTTGGCAACGACTTCACGGGCTGCCAGCAAGGAGCCAAGCGATTCTTCCGCCGTCCAAGTATCGCAACCCCAACAGATACCGTCAGCGCGACTGACTTCCAACAAGTCGTCTAAAAACCGCTCGGCAACGGACGTAGTCAACACCGGCATCCAACAGATGTCAGGATTCACATTACGATAATGGTGTGCCAGTGCAAGCATGTCATCGCACCAGGGAAAACCTCCGTGCAAGAGCATGAATTGCGTATCAGGGTGATTTTCAATCGTCGGTTGCAACCACATCGCATTGGAATGAACCAGTTTTCCCATACCGGTGTGCATCTGGAAAGGAAGATCAAGTTGTGCCGCCATTTCGCAAAGCCGATTCAGTATGTATCCTTGAAAATGCTCTATATCTTCGCCGTCCCCTTGTTCCCGTAAACAACGGAGAAACGCCTTGTCGGCAACCGCTTTGTCGCAGTCGAAAAGATTCAATCCGCGATCATAAGGAATTGCCGATTTCAAAGCAACCGTACCCCGGGATTTAGCCTCTTGCAAAACGGCGTAAACTTTTTGACAGTAATCGTCAATGCTTTCCGGTATTCCCATCTGAAAACGTTCAAGGGGATTGAAACCGTTATGACACCGAGAGGTCAAGGAATAGCCGTAGAAGAACATGTTGACGCGAAACATCGGCGTAAAAAACTCCGGGTGTTTGTTGTCGCTTCCTGAATCCCAATAACAATCCAGAATGATTTTCTTGTAACCGATTTGGGACATTGCCCGTAGATGGAATGCCTCGTCCCGATGGGCATCCGCAATGATTTTCGACAGTGCCTCGAAATGGTTCCGAGAAAGCGTTAAGTCCGTTTGGTGCAGTTGTTGTATGCCGCGTTGTAGCCAGTAAAAGGCGTTGTTGCATCGGATCGCATCGAACCATTGCGGCTCCGGAATTTGTACGTCTTCCGGGATGGGATTCACCCAAGCGACATACGATTCATTGATGAGTTTTTTCAGTGAAAAGCCGCGAAATTCTGCATCCGGGTGATGGTGTGCGTGGGTATTGATCACCGGCACTTGGGACAGAGTTTCCAAAAGTTCTTCGTAAATTTTTTTCGTTTGCATAGATTTTCCGTTCCACGAAATTGGAGAATGATTCCTTTGAGTTCAATTTAACATTCCCAGAGCAAAAAGGTAGCCCCTTTCCCCAGTGGTAAATTCGGTTACAATTTTTCCATGATAACACTTTCTCTTCCTCGTGGCTATCGTTTTTCGGGAGTTCACTGCGGTTTGAAGTCCGACCCGAAGATTCTCGACCTCTCGCTGGTCGTATCGGAGAGACCTGCGACTGTTGCTGGTGTCTATACGCAAAATCTCATTGCCGGTGCAGCAGTGTTGGTTGACCGCCCCCGAACGCCCGGCACCGGATTCAAAGCCCTCGTTGCCAATTCCCGAATTGCCAACGATTGTACCGGAGAACAAGGCTACCGCGATGCCCTCGAAATGACAGAACTAGCGGCACACTATGCCGGAGCAGAACCCGATAAGGCACTCGTGATGTCCACCGGAGTCATCGGTATGATGCTTCCCATGGACAAAGTCCGAGCCGGGATTGCCGATGCCGCAAAACAGTTGGCAAGTGATGAAGAGTCCTTCATGCGTGCCGCCCGGGGAATTATGACGACTGATACCGTCGAAAAAGTAGCGTCGCGGCAGATTACGTTGAACGGCGGCACGACAATAACGATTGCCGGTTTTTGCAAGGGAGCGGCAATGATCGCTCCCAATATGCGGACGATGCTTGCAATGATTATGACCGATGCGGCTCTGGAACCTGAAACGGCACAGAAACTTTTGAGCGAGGCGGTCGAGGAATCATTTAATTGTATTTCGATTGATGGACACACCAGTCCGTCAGATACCGTGTTGCTCTATGCAAACGGAGCGGGGAACGCTAGTCCCCCGGTTGACGACGATCTGACGCAATTTGCCGATGTACTGAAAGACCTTTGCATTGAACTGGCAGTCAAGATGCCGTCGGACGGCGAAGGGGTGTCGCATTTAATTACGCTTGATGTACAAGGCTGTGCAACACGGGACGATGCGAAAACGATAGCTCGGCAAGTTGCCGAAGATATTTTAGTCAAGACGGCAATTTGCGGTGCCGACCCGAATTGGGGACGTGTTGTCTCTGCAATAGGCAATGCCGGAGTGCCGATTGACCCGATGAAGATTTCGCTCCAACTCAATGGTTTCGATTTGTATAACAATGGTGAACCGGTGCCGTTTGACAAACTGGTGGTGTCTGATTCTATTCGGAAGAATCGGGACACGCACATTTTATTGACGTTGCAGTCTGGCACGGCAAGCATCCGTTTTTGGACGACCGATCTCACGACGGAGTATGTTCGGCTCAATTCGGACTACACGACGTAGGAACGGGATTGCCAAATACCGGCGGTCGGTTGACTGCCTCTTTGCGTCATTTTGCAATCTTCGTAATCACACCCACAACTTCCGATCCAGCGTCCGATAGATAATCGCTTCGAACAGGGAGCGTTTTCTAAAACGGGGCGGAATTGCTCTTGCTTTTCTTTTTGAGAATTGGCAGAATCCTTTTTTTGACAGGATTTTTCATGCCCTCACCGCCTCCCTACGACAATCTCGCCGACATT
>Ga0123353_10006393_pt1 | contig 15675 bp, 13 predicted proteins | sample TergutLab28metaG_3_FD_92763 | JGI IMG/M metagenome (GOLD analysis project Ga0123353, IMG submission 92763) | Labiotermes labralis P3 segment gut microbial communities from Petit-Saut dam, French Guiana - Lab288 P3 | ecosystem: Host-associated > Arthropoda: Insects > Digestive system > Gut ... | reverse complement strand
TCGGTTCGTTGTGTGTTGGAGATTTGGTGCGGATGGGTTTGAGTAGTGTCCGTGTTGCAAGCTGAAGCACAACAGTGTTGTGCGTCAGCCTGCAAACCCAGCCGCACCAAATCTCCCAACATACAACAAACCGAGAACAAAACGACCGATGTGGTAATTCAACAGCACAGTCGCGAACTCCTGATGATGGATATATTAATGTCCGAAACATCCTGAGTACATAAGAAGTGAAATAAAATAGCAAGTGACATGGAGTTGTTCTTTTATTCTTCAAATAGTATTGCTCATTATAATACTTAAGAGATAATACATATACATTACTCTTTGAATTTCAACCAAATCTTGTTGTGTTTGTAATGAATATTTGTTTTTAGAGTTCCAGTTCCTCGTGGGGACATGTAGGCAATGTATGCAATGTATGCAGTGGATCAAGTTGACAAAATGAAGTTAAAAAATATTAATTCTCTCTCACGAACCACAAATTCTGATTTCATTTTCCACCCGAGGGATCGTTTCCGTAGAGTTGAAATTTGTCCCAAAGAATGAAGAATGTTTTTCTTCACTGATTGGTTGTCAGGGTGGGAAAATTAAATGAGAAGTAAGTTAAATTCAGTAGCAGAATTTTCATAAAATCTGTATAACCGTGGAGGAAATCATGACCTTCTCTTAGGAGGAAGAGTATCGCGTGGTTTGGGGCACCAAATATGCAACCCGTTAGTTCATGGTTACTGCATTTGGTTACAATCAATTGTTGTTGAGCCATAGTCGATCAAATTTCTTGTACGCTCTTTGCTTTTGTGTGTCGTGATTACCTCCGATGTAATTCAGTAAGGAAGTTACAGTGCGGTTCGCATTCGAAGAGAAGAAACGTGTGATATTAACGGTCAGAAATCGCAAGGGTAGGGCAGCCGTTCCGGGAAATCTGTTTTCATCACGCTGTGTTCTTTGTGCAGAGCCAGAAATACCTTCACCAGACCTGTGAATGCGGTAAAAACACACATACACACACACAGACACACAGTCACACAAACACAGAGAGACACACACACAGACACACACACACACACACACACACACACGCGCGCGCGCACACACACGCACACACATGCACGCATGCACACGCACACACACACACACGCACACATATGCACGCATTCACAGGCACACACACACACAGACAAAAGCTGCATTTTTTTTAGATCCAGCTAAGTTATGTTCTCGTCATATTCGTGACGTGTCTCCCTTCGAATCTGAGCCCATGCACCGTCTTCTCTTCCTAGCAGACGCCACGAGATTGTCACAGGTAGGCAACAGTCGTATCCTTTCATACCTACAGTTCGCAGCACAGTTCTGACACTAAACACGGCTACATAATAGTAACCTCAGACCCTCATTTGTGGTTATGGGAAAATGCATATATAAAACAGTGAAGTAAGAGAACAGTAGCTATAGTAATGATGGTGGTAGAACCGAAGAGGAAGTTGACTGGAATTCAAACATTAGGTACAGTACCATGAAAACCTGGCGTTGTGCGGACTCAGAAATATACAGAGTAGTGAAACACAACGTAGTGCACTCACTAAAATACTACTACTACTACTACTACTACTACCACCGCCACCACCACCACCACCACCTCTACGACTAATAATAATAATAATAATAATAATAACATACTATTATAAAAGCCAACTTCAAATTCACGCCAAAATTCTGCTTTTTGTTTGTGCTCCTTAGCTTTCCTGACATATGCTTTATATGCGTTACTCGTCTCCTCATTACGCACTCCGTCGCCTTTCTTTCTAATGAGCCTATAAACTGTTGTATGTAATTCTCATTGCAATAGGAACGGTGGCTTTTTCTTATGTAAAATTATGCATTGGAAATGTGGACGAAGCCTTTGAAATTCCCTGCTGACGTTCGCACTGAAGTCTCTCATTGTACACTTCCCAATCCCTGTTCTGATGTGCTAATCACGTTATGCTGGGCACAGTCACTGACATCCATCTGTTCTGAGAAGAAAGGAGACAGGAATTTCATTTCAATATTGTTTGTAAATCCTAAACTGCGTGGGGATTTTGGGCTAGCGGTATTGAGCAAATGAACGACGGAATGGAATGGAGTGATGGAAGGCCATGTCGGAACATGATTGGCAGTTATTCAGTGCTCTGTGATGACTAATGAGAGGTAGGCTACTTCTGTATCACGTAACATGGCTCCGTCGAGGGAGGATCAGCCTCTAAAACTGGCACAAACAGAGAAGGGTCACGAATAATTTGACGTGTAGATGAATGGGATTTGTCAACTGCACAGAACAAAAATGGAGAATTATTTTAAATTAATTATAGTTGGCAGGACCAGTGTAAAGGAAATATTTAAGAGAAAGCTTAACACTAATGCTTTAATTTGTATTTTGTTTGAAGCTTTGTATCCAGATGTGTGCTGCCAGAAATGTTTTGTTGACGTTTTTGTGTTTTGATGCTAGGAGCTTCAATATTTGACGCTGTACGTACCCCCACGTGTCTCTGCGGGTCTTGATGTATTAAGGTACTTTTAAATAGCTAAAAGCAGAGATAAGTATTGCTAAACTGTTAGAAATGGGGTTAATTATTTGAGATCTTTAAAAAAACATTGTATGTAGATTATGTAAAGTAAAATCGTTGTAGGCTTGGGCACGTGAAAATAAACAACTAATTTACTGTACGCCAATGGAAGACTAGTTAAGAGAAAACCAAAATTGCAAAGAACAAAATAATATGTAAACCTCTGGAACAAAATAATTAAAGAGAAATAAACTCAAAAGAGAGAGGTAAAAGTAAATCAGTCCCATTACAGGCCCGAGGTGCCCAGAGAGTTCCAGGAAATTAAGGTTCCCAGTTTACGTGACAATGGCCCAGACTGGTGGTAAGGTTATCAGCCTTACGCACCGGCCGCTTTTACCCCCAGGAAATGCTCCTGGTACTCATTTCTGTTAGAGGCTGAGTCGACCCCTTTGCCACAGTGCGATCGGAAGGATTATGTCAATGAAAAGTTCCAATGACACCATCTGGAATCGAGCCAGCGACCTTCCGATTTGTAGCACAGTACCAAAAGATAGAGAGCTATGAAAAAAGACGTCAAGGAGTTTATTAACATGAGAAATGTCCAAGCAGGGAAGTGAAAGAAAAGGTTATATCTGGAATACATTTACGTATACACGACCATTTAATGTTGAAGAATGCTTCAGATAAAAATTTACTACCTCTGAGAGCTCTGTATTTTTTTTAAGCAAAATTAATGTGGCCACTATGTGTATGTTGTTTAGATTTCCGGCAGAGGACGGAGACTCTTTCCCGGGAGTAAAGTGGCCTGGTGGTCAGACTGATCACACTTCTCTATCTAGGTTATTCCGGTGTTAGAAATGTGTAGAGCAATATCTATACTCCCCTATATGCCTCCTCGAATTGGACAGGGACAAATTTACTCTTAGCCGATGAGTATGTCTGCAGAGAACAATCCTATATCTGTGTAAAAAGGGTAACCTAGGTCCAAGCATAAACTAAAAGTTAATGTGGCGGTTCTTTTTAAAGTAGGTTTATAATTCAAATTGAATGGAGAGCATTTGAGTTATTTTAGAGGTGAAACATTGGAAAGATACATTAGAATTCTTCCAAGTTTTTACATACCATTATTGGGTGTGTGTTTGTTTATGTATATGTGTATGTGTATGTATATGTAAATGTGTATGTGTTTGTATGTATATATATATATATATGTATATGTATGTGTATATGTATATGTATGTATGTGTGTGTGTTTAGGTATATGTATATTATATGTATAAGTATATGTATGTGTATGTGTTTAGGTATATGTATATTATATGTATATGTATGTGTATATATATGAACGTTGGGCTTGCTGAGCGTAAAAGGACGTATGCTTATAGTAGGGCATTTTACAGACTCGTATTGTGAACAGTAACGCTGCCTGTTGTGATCGAACCCCCAGAACTTAATCTTGTTCCGAGGTGTAAGTGTCCACCTCTCTGCGATTGGAATTAATCTTCGTCCAATTCTTGCACATTTTAGTTAAAAGACGTAAAATCGGAAACCATAAATTTACTGTTTTCTAATAATTCACCTGTATATGTATTCTCGATAGCGTGTAGTTGGGTTACATTTGCGTACGTGTGTACAGATCTAAGTGGAGAAAATAATGAAAATATTTAAATTAAATGCGGATAAATTATACGAGACGACGCGTCGGTTTTGTTTTCCAATTTCGATAGTAGTGGCGGTGGAGCGTGGGAACGCATGACCTACCCTGATTGACAGCCCGATTTGTGTTTGACAAATGTTGCTGCAGTATTCAGTTCAGATAACTTTTAAACCATACAGTGTTATGACAGCAACACACTGTGTTTGTTGGGTCGGAAGGGTATCACCGTGCATGTTGTGTATCGCGGTCCGAGTAAGCCTCAAAGAATAGGAGAACAAAATTCGTTTATATGGGACTGCCTTGCTTCAGTAGAAAAGTAAAGTGTGTAATTATTGTGCGTTTTTCATTGTACGTCAGTTTGTCATATTAGGAATGGAAATTACGTGTGGAAAAACAAACAGACGCTTTTCATGAAAATTACAGCTTAGGGGTAAAGTACCTCTTGTGAATTACCCTTGTGTTCAGGTAGATAGGGGAGATAGGGGATTGAATGTGAAGTCCTACTACTACTACTACTACTTCTACTACCACCACCACCACTACTACTACTACCACTACCACCACCACCACCACCACCACTACTACTACTACTACTACTACTACTACTACTACTACTACTCCTGTACTAGACCTTTGCAGTAGCGCATTGAGCTGTCCATCTCACGCTGGGAACATTTAATCTCCAGCGAAAGAGCCTTCGACATTAATAAGGTAGAAGTATTGGTGGACAGCGAGTCTTGTCTGGTGCAGGATGAGAAAAATTCATATCTTTCAAAACAATAATAAATTGTTAGTCAAACACAAATGTGCTTGTATTGAAAGCTACTTACTTCGAACTAGATATCGACCATCACCAGGCTAAATATTATACAGTCAATACAAGGCACCTACCATGACCATATGTAATTTTACAATTTTATTGCGAAACATTAAATTTTAAAACTGTGGGACCCCACACAAAACATGATGTTTTGTGTAAATTTGTATTGAATTTTCACTTGCCTTTAAAGATTGTGTATTTTAAGTCTGATGATGATAGATATCCAGACCACAATATGTCGCTTTAAAGAAAAACGCAGTTGAGTTAGACGGATTATCTGGTATTATTTTGAATATTTTTCTGAAGACACAACGAATTAGATTCTATTACTTTACTACCTATCTTTGCAGGAAATGAAGTCCGTGTGTAGTTTTAGCTGCTCATTCTTTTTCGGGATTCAGGTTATTTCTGAATACGAGGCCAGGGACAATGTATAGAAACCAAGCAGACCTGGCTTTGTGTGTCAGACATTTTATAGGCTTGTGTCTGAGTGTGTGCGTTTTGACTGACTAAATGCATACATCGTTTGGAGGCTTCCATTATTCACACGAATAAGAAATTACCTTCCTCCACGGAACCCGATGTCCATTACTGAAATGACTCGAAAAGTCTCGTAATATTCTTCATTCAGCGGTTCTCTAGTTGTTGCAGATGGACGAACAGGGCAACTTGAAGAGGCGATTCAGAGAAAAGTGGAGGCGTCCTGGTGGTAATGAGTTAGTTTTATGTACCTTAATGTCTTACATTGTTTTCTCGTCAGAACAGCAACAAATGTTTGGAGAAAATATCCAAAATATAGCACTAAGGCAAACAAATATTACGAGTCACACCCCAAGTCAAGATTTAAATATCTGCAATTCTTGCGTCCTTTTGTGTGGGGCGGGGGGGGGATCTGTGTTATTGTAATAAACAATGGACTCATTTTTATTCATATTCGAATTAAGGATGCACGTATAAAATTTGGAATGTGGTCTTTAAAAACCTGGTCTGTTTTTTTTGAGTCCATATTAATAACATAATATTTTGAAAAGAAATGTTTAAACACTCAGAACATATTTCTGTCTGTAGCGGCAGCATTAGTTACCTGTGTAATGTTTGTCTGATGCTTGTTATTTCCTTTGTTTGTAAATCCTCGCATCATCTTTTTTTTTAAATTTTTTTATAGTACCGTGGTCGTGGTCCCTTTATTATTTTCCATATGACGCCCATTTGTCCTCAGTTCATAACACGTAAAAAAAAACGACTCTCTGCCTCCACCCCCCCCCAACCCTATATGCAATGTTTTAATTATCCCATATCCTTCCACATTCGCACCTACCATTATTGTCTGTTATTTTGAATTGTACGTAGAAGTCTGTCCAACATTAATGTGCTAAAACCTTCTCTCATATTCACAATGTTTGAATTTTGTACCTACTGAAAGTTTTATGTTAAAATCAATAGTTTGGTTTTAACTCCATACGAAACGTTTGAACACAATTTCTACTCGTTCCTCACCTAGTGACTGACAGATTATGGCTAAATACCAAATTACAGATAAAATTTACTGGTACAGGACATTTTGTGAAATGTGGGTATTTTGTGCTTCTATCTCTGCAAATTCTTCATTGTTTACTTAATCCTAAGTGCCATTTCCATATTTACAGGAGTCATTATTGAATTAAATCCACAGTCTTACGTCATGTGTAGATCTACTTTTAATATTATTTTCCTATTTACACTGGCGTCTTCGAAGCCCTCTCTTCCCGAAAACTTTCCTCCTCCATGCGCTCTACACGCCTCACACATTCCTGTTTGATCCAGTCATTCTAATAATCTGTAAAGAGAACGAATAAAGAAATTGTAGTATCCTTTTCTTTATTCTCCTGTTACTTTCTGTCCTGTTTAGTCATAAATAGGGGCATGCACAACTGTCACATCGACGCATGAACACAGGTCCAAAAATAACATACAAAGAAACTGCACGAACTGCAGATAGCTAAGACGTTGAGGAGATGATAATATCAGTGTAGACAGCAAGTGGACGATAGGTACTTCTTAAGCGGTACCAACTATTTAACACATGATCGCTTTCCTTCATGGTGTGGCTCCATTTTTGACGACTACTTTAAAAGTACCTAAGTATATGGATATTAGATAAGTTATATCAGGATTCTTGAACATTTTTCTACTGCTGTAAAGGGACTACAGAATGGAATGTATAATTTATTCTTGAAAATGACCAGTCACCCTACTGCTGCTATGCAGATTTTAGAAAAATTTTAGAATAAAAATCAATGACCTTGTCTTTTTATGTACAATATAAGTTCATTGGAATAGTATTTTCTGTAATATCCTGCAGAAAACACGATCTTGTCGAAACGCTTAGAGTTTGTTGGGATTTTAATATCTAATGGCGTTCCACGTTGCACTGCAAAATACCGTACTCTTGGAACGTTAATATAGGTAAGCAGTGACGTGAATCGGCCGAAAGCCGGATAGTGATGAACGCACAAAGGAAAGTAACGTAATCTTTGTAAATGTGTTGTGGTTCGTTTTCTTTAGGATATCAGCAACGGATATTAGTAGCCATCCGGAAATTACAGACGAAAGACCATTGATCATTGATTGTCCTTAGTGTGACCGTCCTCCCTTTTCCGCTTAACAGATTGTCAGTACACATAGAATTGCGGGCACTCCACACACCCAGTCTTTCGTCTCTAGGGACTCAACACACCACATAATGTGGCAGGTAGGGTGACACCCGACTGTAGAGCTTGTCTCCGATTTGAAGACTATCTGCATTTTAGAAGCCTCGTGTGTGACATATTCCTATTGCTGGGGATAGGACAAGTCTTCGGTTCTTGCGAACGCTGCAGTGAACATTCGCTTGCCGTTAAAGACGGTGGTCTCTTGACACACTGGTGTTTCCAGGAATGGCTGTGGACAGTAAATTTGAGTGATTACTTCGATGTTAATCATAAAGTGTATCACTTCTTTTAGTCTGAGCTGTCTTACCCACTCTCTGTAGGTGTTGAGGGCTATTTCTGCACTGGATCACACACTCCGTAGGACTCCCCTGCACGACGGATCGGCCCATCGTAGAGACCTGTACCCGACAATCCGCAACACTCACAATTGACAGCTCTTCATGCCCTCGGCGGGATTCGAAACCGCAATCCCAGCATGCGAGCGGCCTGCAGACCTTCGTTTTAGACGGTGCGGCTACCAGGATCGACGATAAAATATATTACATAGCGTTTCATGAGTTTTAGACACAACTGTATGGGTCTTCGAGACCAATAAAAGTTCATACAAACATGTGTTCGATATAGTGGTTTGGGGAGGAAGTGTGCAGACGGACAGGGAGACGCGAATGATAACGACCGTCTGTGCTTAGTGGCGTAGCTGCAATTTGTGGCACCCTGGCCGAGTACTCACAGTGGCCACTTTTAGCGGAAATCACGAATTTTAAAAGACTCGCAACTGAATTTTAAATCATTTGCCCCACAAGGTAAAATTTGTTGAACGTAGAAAATCTATTTTCTTTTCATTGAAAACTCGCGTTGTTGAACTACTTTAGTCGTCCTTTGCCCGGGGACGGCAGCACCATTCACTCTACAGCTACTCCCCTCTCTGTGTTCATTTGATGTACTTCTGTTTTGTTCAATTCGGACACATTCACTGGCCCTTGTCAACACGTTACCGTTTGAGGGGGAGAATATCTTGACTAGCTTCTAAAGCAGCCAGAGTTCTTGGGCCAAGCAACGCACAACGCACGTTAGTCGTAACGCACTGTTGTCTTTTCTCAGTCAGAAGTGACTGGCTATGAGATGAAAGTCCAAGAGTTGGATTTGTGGAATGGGCAGGGATGTTACTGTAACCTGCAGAGACAGTGTCCACTGTGAATAAAGTGGCTGGACTGTGGGGTTATCTATTCATCACCAACTGGTACTGGCACCTGAAATGGTTCAAGCTCCATCTTCACAGTCTGAGTGATGTATTGTGGATATATGGAGTTAAAAATGAGAGTTCGTATTAGTATAAATATGTTTCGCAGTTTGCAGGAAGCAGTTTCGAAATGATGTCTTTCAAAATCCAGACCGTATTTTCTGCTGTTATGATCCACTTAAAAAAACGGTTGATTGCAATGCACAGGATGTGTCTCCAACAGATTATACCTCGTAGTTACCAAATTTGTCAAGAATTCTCCACATTGAATTTCCTTACATTTGTCCTTGTGTTGGTCTGAAGTCCATATTCGTCCTACTGTCTACGGCTAAGTCTGCCAAGCTTTCTGTCTGTAGTTATTCAGGTTACAATTTATAAAATTGTATGGCTGTGTGTGCGTGCATGTATGACTATATATTCCTCAAACACCCTACATAATTAGGCGCAATAAAGGGGACGAGCAAATCTGAAATATATAACTTTAAAATTAATCGTGGAATGATGTCTGTAATAATCCATTTCTATGTCTCAGATCACACATTGAAAGTAACGGGCTTTTTAAAACTGATGTTAATTACAATTATTAGCAGAATCATTTTTAAATCTTCCGATCTAATCACAATAAAAATTCAGACCGATTTATGTATCCTGCTTTTGTTTATTGGTAATAATGTAACAGCTTGAGAGCGGGATCATCTTCATCCCGCTTGCAAACTGTCAGCATAACCTGTGTGTCATATACCATTGCTGTGTGTACAGTGCAGAACTCCTGATGATGGACAGAGGAACTGTCCGAAACATGTTGAATTTTATTCAAAAAATAAATTTGAAAAATTTGCACTTCTAGTTGGTTTTATTGTGAGAATATATCATGATGCACGGTCACCTGAATTCAAATTTGTGACTGTAACTCCACAATACAAATGAAATTAAAACAATGCCGTTTGCCTATAGAATATGGTGATATAAATACCGTCCTTGTCTTTAGATCTCCGATGAAGTGTGGAGTCCGCCAGTGACTACTGACTTCTTCTTCTCTCTTCTTTAGCTGTTATACTCAAATACATTGTGCGTAATGAAATATCTCTCATTTCTGTGTTTGTTGTTCAGAGTGCATTAAGTACAGTTTTGTCCTTATAATAAAACCAAGGAGATGCACTAATTTCTCAAATTTATTTTTGGAATAGAACTGCCCATGTTTCGGACAGTTTCTCGGTCCAGCATCAGTAGTCTAGCACTGTACACGCAGCAATATGTATATGTCATACAAGTTATGCTAACTGCTTGCTAGCAAGCAGTCAGCATCATCTGTATATATTGCTGTGTGTACAGTGTACAGAATACAGTGTACTCCTGATGATGGACAGAAAAACTGTCCGAAACATGTAGAGTTCTATTCCAAAAATAAATTTGAGAAATTAGTGCATCTCGTTGGTTTTACTGTAAGAATATATCACGATGCACGGTCCTCTGAATGTCAAATACAGTTTTGTTCTCTGTTGTATCTCCTTCCTTTCTGTTTGTCTGTCTGTATTTCTGTCTGTGCGTACAATATTTTTGCCTGAACGGATTTAATTTTAATCCAATTATCGTTAAAATCTCATATAAGGAAAGAACTGGAATGCTAAAATGTAGGCTTTACATGAACATTATATCGAAGGATTCATACAGAAATGATAAATGCAAACTGGTTGTTGTAAATTTAGATGTCTCTTTTGTAAGAGTAATACCATAAATTCTTCAGTCATTTAATCAAAATTGTAAAAAACTGCCTCATATGTATATGTATATGTATATATATATATATATTCACTTCATTTTACATCAAGTCACGGAGAGACATTTCATTAGTCACAACATGTAGAAATGGGTCAGTCGGTGTTTGATTTGGCACTGAGACGCAAAATAGACTGCCAGACACGGTATAAACGTCAGTAGCAGCAGCTGTTCTGACACTACCACCATGCCGATTGTGTCTTGCCAAGGATATCCCGTTATTTTCCAATATGACCTCGAAATTGCGACAAACAGGAGGAAACATCTTGTAAATCTTGTAAATAAAGACAACTTGGTGCACAGTTTTTCTCAGTATGTTTACTTCTTAGTACATTTATAAATCTCTACGTGTCGCGGGCAACTATGTGCCCATCATCAGGAGAAATAAACGTACTTCGTACTTGTTATTCTGAAACAAGTGGATAGTTTAAAATTACAAGAGCGAATGTCATAAAATGAGGGGAAACATGCTGCACAGGTTTTTACCTTATTTTATTCCCTCAGCATTATAGCTTCCAGTCTCACATCCAGCCACTGTTTTTATGCGATATCCATGCGTGTAATCCACTGCTGTACCATAAATTATATTTTCTTGAACGTACCTTCTTTCAACTATAGCAATCTGCTTGTGACCGTCACTGGTACTTTGGCTTGCCGTCGTCTGCGGGCACGTCGATGACTTTTAAGGTTGACTGCATCACAACGACAAGTTTTTGTTTCTTGTAATCACTGCCAACTGGCGTTAATGCTCGTAACTCTGCTGTATGGGTACAGGATAACGACAAAGTTTTAAATCGTGGGTTATTAGGTTTGTATGTCATCACACCAAAAGACGTTAGTTCCGTGTAACAGAGTCCTTGAAAACCTAACATTCGTTAAACTAGTCGAAAAATTGCACGCATGATGTCTTCCGAACGTTTATTGTCATAAGAAAAACTGTCTTCATGTGTCCTAACCTGATGGTGGTGGATCCAGCCTGCTTGTGTCCTACCCTGGTGGTGGTGGATCCACTCCACACCCTCGCATCTCATTTCTTGAATGTCACTCTCAGTATGTCTTCGATGTTCAAATGGTCGGTCCCATCATATAAATCTACTACATATTTTAGACAATTTTTAAATTGTTTTCATGCATCCCACCTAACCTTCCCATCCCATCACGTACATTACATTTCACCATTATTACTATTGGTAAAATATACAAATTAACTAATTGCTTTGAGCAGAGTCAATGAGAGCCTAATAGTTCGTCATTTAATCAAGGAATTTCCCACTCTTATGGAACGCGAAGATTCACACTCGCGTTCACTTGAGCCTGCCACTGACGCCTCTCCTGAATAAGATAAATGCATGCTACAACCTCCCATCCTATTCCTTAACCACCCGTACACTAATATTTTCTCACCTACACCTAGGCCTTCCAGTGTGTCTTTTCCTTGAAGTTTCCCTCACAAAATCTCTCTTCTCCCCATATAGGCCACACACCTTACTCGTCTCATATTTCTTGATTTGTTCGCCCAGATAACATTTTGTGAGTAGCACAGATCATGAAGTTGCTAATTAAACAAATTTCTCCACCCTTCCACCAACCTCTCTCTCATAGGCTCAAATATAGGTGCAAAATGTGAGGTTAATTGCTAATATTTTCGTCGTCGTTGTTGTTACTGCTGTTGTTTCTGCTGCTGCTGCTTGCTGTTGCTGTTCTGATCATCATACTCAACTTTGTGTACTCTTGATAAGTTTAGAATCCAATAAGTCCTTTGGCAAAACTTTGATGTGCTGTCTTAAAATAAAATAACTTCTGGGAACTTGAGAACTTCTTCCCCATTCTGAATCAAAGTCGCTTTTGATCCACAATCCCTTATGACGCCGTTTCTGGCATAACTGTGAGGGTCACCCGTACAGTTTTATCCATTTTTCGGTATTACATATTCTTTTCATTTTTATGATACTTTTGTGTATCGTGAAGTATTTGTACACTACATTGCTGACAAATTACCTGGATTCTTGAATGTGAGCCTTTAACCTTACAAGATACTGCCTTATGCTGACGATCAGTGACTTCCCATTCCTATGTCTCTATTAGGTTTCTTTACAGAACGCCCGAGTGAAGTTTACGTGTGCCGCATTGAAAGCAGGTTTTATGCGAAGAACCCTTTAAAGCCAACTTAGTAATTCATCATAATGAAAATCTTTCCTTGTAAAATTTTCTTGAAAGTGAGCGGTCACCAACAAATGAAAGCAGAATAGAGTCAAAATCGAAAGGACCTAAAGAGAATTCACCTTCGACTCCTGCCGAAACACGAAGTCATATCGTTTCAATTTTATCTACTCCTTACTTAGTTGTAATACAAATTACTTTTTGAAGTATACTGATTTTACTTGAGAACGTGACAGTGGTCTTTATGTAACTGAAAATTTCGCATTTGTTTTTCTCTCTTCTTCCAAGCATTATGTGGGCCGGGTAGCTTAGTCGGTATAGCGACTGGCTACGGTCTGGACGGTCTGGGGATAGAATCCCGGTGGGGGCGAGATTTTCCGCACCTGTCCAGATCGACCCTGGGGCCCACCCAGCCTCCTGTAGAATTAGTACCTGGTCTTTCCCAGGGGTAGAGGTGGCCGGGGCGTGGGGCTGACCCCCCACCCCATCTAGTGCCGAGGTCCTAGAAAGAGTAGAGCTATACCTCTACTCATCCTAAGGGCCTTCGTGGCCTATAAAAAGGGTGAAACCTACCTACTTTCTAAGCATTATTTACCCCTGTCCTTTGTGTGCAAGTGTGTACGTATGCACGTAAAGGAGTGTAGGTGTGTGTTTGTGTGTATGTGTGTACGTATATTAATGTGTGTATGAGTTGAGTAGGTGCATACGCTTGCACCTCCCCACTTCTCTTTACCCCATTCTGACATTAATTTATTTTTTATTAAACTCTGAGAAGCGTTTTTTTAACTTTCTGTATGCCGTTGCTATGACGACAGGAAACACTTTTTGTTTACTTTTTCAACAAACATCCATATTGAAATTAGTCCATCCATTGATTCAATAATGTACTATACCAGTGTGGCGAGCGTGCCGCGGGGGGAGTATTCACGTTATTAGCAGTCGTTTCATGATAAATGTTTTTAGCCCGTCCCCTTTTAAGTGGGCCTAATAAACTCTTCGTTATGGCTCTATTCTGCCATGCAGTGATTAATTAATGTAATAGGGAAATTTTGATAATGAACAATCTCCCCTTCTTTTATCAGTCGTAAATGTCACATGGTTCATCAGTTACTTTTAAAATTAATTTACATTGGTGTAAAATTACTGTCACGTTTGTATTTACGCACCCTGGAGCAAATGCTTGCAAATATTGTAATAGAACTATTATTCTAGAATTGTGTGAAACTAAAACAATTTACATTTAGCAGCTCTGGCTTGTACATAGGTAGTTATTGATATAAATTTTATACAATTTTTGTTATATACCTGCTAATTGCAGGTGTAGAATTTTATCTTTGTGCCTAATCACGATGAGGGAGACACACACACACTCGGTAGGACTCCTCTGGACGAGGGATCGGCTCTTTGCAGAAATTCTGTCTGAAAACACCCAAAATTCTCAGGAGAGAGATGTGCATACCTCCGGCGGGATTCAAACTCGCAATCCCAACAAGCGAGCGGCCAAAGACCTTCGCCTTAGACCGCGCGGCCGCCGGGGTCAGCAATCGTCTTGATTTATTTATTAAATAAGCAATTATTTCAGCCTTATTTCGCTATCGTACAAAATCAGTTGCCGGTCCCAGTGGCCGCGCGGTCTAAGGTGTAGGTCTGCGGCCGCTCGCCTGCTGAGATTGTGGGTTCGAATTCCACCGGGGGCATGGATGTTTGTCTCTTGTGAATGATGTGTGTTGCCAGGTAGAGGTCTCTGCGACGAGCTGATCACTCGTCCAGAGGAGTCCTGCCGACTGTAATGCGTCGTTGTGTGTGATCTAGAAACCTCAAGAATGAGGAGGCCATGGCCCACGTTGGGCCGCAGCGCCAAAGGAAACGTAAATAAATAAAATAATTTTCTAATTAGGTTACGAGGTGCATGTTATTAGTGTGTCTTCTTTTAATATCCAGAAAAGCAGTAACATGTAAGAGTAATGTTTTTAATACTCGGTATGAAATTCAGTTTTAAATTATGGGCATCATCGTTAATACTTATACGAGCCTAATTACTGTTCTAATTCATATCCTCACAACTCTTACATTGAGCGTCTTGTACAGAAAGAAATATTATTTGTTAGTAAATTAGATGAAGTTCACATTGCGATTTTTATTGTTATCACTGTTCTTGCAGCTCGACTCGAGAAATAGATTACTCAAATCTGTTCTGTTTCAATGTCATATTTAGACATCCCGCAGGTTTATTGATATTGATTTGTTTATGTTTGTTTACTGGTATTTGCATTTACTGTTTAGTTTATTGAGATTACGTAACGGCATTACATCGACTTTCATGTTGTGCAATGTCAAATGGGATGGTTATTCATGATTAACTGCAGACGAGTGGGTATGAAGTAGCATGTCCAGTGTCAGATCGCTGTCTTGGCAAACCCCTTGAAAGACTAAACGCGAATGGCTGAGTCAGGGTAGTTGGTAAGCCGGTACCTGTGGAATACAAACCAGTCTGAATACGGTTGTCTAGGTTGCTAGGTACCTGGAAAGTAGGAACGAATTTCCCACTTGGTTGTGTGTAGAATAAAGCGCGCAATATTGAGACTCTGGGGCCAGTGGGACTGGCTGTCGACTACTTAGCAAATATAAAATGTGGTCAACATGTTTATCTTCTGTAGGTTCCTGCTGTTAAAGTGTTTGTAATTTACATCTGTAAGCCACTCTTATTATATCTGTAATGAATTAAGCTTCACCTGTTTATATGCGGTGTGTGTGTGTGTGTGTGTGTGTGTGATGTGTGTGTGTGTGTA
>Ga0123353_10006392_pt1 | contig 15676 bp, 15 predicted proteins | sample TergutLab28metaG_3_FD_92763 | JGI IMG/M metagenome (GOLD analysis project Ga0123353, IMG submission 92763) | Labiotermes labralis P3 segment gut microbial communities from Petit-Saut dam, French Guiana - Lab288 P3 | ecosystem: Host-associated > Arthropoda: Insects > Digestive system > Gut ... | reverse complement strand
GAAATTAAAAAAGAGGCAATGAAAAAGTTTGAAAAGCATGTGAAAAGTAATTAAGACTTGTCAATATGTTATTTCCTTGCTACAATACAAAACATGGCGCAATCCAAATACAAAAGCGAATTTGAAAAAATCTTCACCGAAAAAATCAAGCGTGAAGGTGCGGATAAATTGCTTGAATATATCAAATCCACCGACTTTTTCGATGCGCCCGCAAGCACCAAATTCCACGGCAATTTCCGCGGCGGTTTGGTTGAGCACAGCGTTAAGGTCTATCACAGATTTATCAAAATGATTGATTGTGAATTCGGACCGGAATGGTTCAAAAAGCCGGAAAACACCGAAAGTGCGGCGGTTATTGCGTTGTTGCATGATATTTGCAAAGCGAATTGTTACAAAACCGAAATGCGCAACGTCAAAGAAGGCGACAAGTGGGTGCAAAAACCTTATTATGCGTTCGACGACCCGTTGCCATATGGGCACGGCGAGAAGTCGGTGTACATGATTGGCGGCTATATGAAATTATCACGCGAAGAGGCTATGGCAATAAACTGGCATATGGGGGGATTTGACCCGCGCAACTCCATCGATCGTGGGAATAATATGTTCAAGGCTTATCAGCAGTTCCCTATCGCGCTTGTATTCCATTGCGCGGATTACTTGGCGTCTTATTTAGACGAGGAGGTTCGGAAATGAGTAAAATTATTTTCTTCGCCGATGCAACGTGCGATATCCCGGCGAAATTTATAAAAGAAAACAACATTCAAATCGTGGGTCTGCGATATTCCGTAGGTGATATCGACGGGTGGTTCACGAGCGCCGAGAATCAAAAGCAGCTTGACGAGTTTTACGCAAGAATGAGAAAAGGCGATACCGCATCTACGAGTCTTGTGCTGTACGATGATGCGTACCAGGTACTTGAACCGTTTTTTAAAGACGGATATGATATTGTTTATTTTGGTTTGTCGTCGGGGCTTGCGAAAACTTATGAAAATGCGATGCTTGCGGGAACCGACCTTGCCAAAAAGTACGGACGGCGGTTTTATGCCCCCGATACGAAGGGTGTGTCGGCGATGAACTTTTTGACTTTGCAGCATGCTATAAAACTTGCCAGTTTTGACAAGATTGTGAAAGAGCTGCCCGCTTTTTACGAAAAAATCCAGGCATACTTCACCGTCGATGATTTGAAGTACCTGCACAAAAGCGGCAGGTTGTCGGGGGCTGCAAAGTTTATCGGGTCTCTTTTAAGCGTTAAGCCGATTATCACCACCGATAAAGATGGCAAGTTGACAACCATGACTAAAAAAACCGGGCGGCTTGCAAGCATGCAATTCATCGCAAACATGGTTTCAAAAGTTGACCCCGATTACCCAAAAGTATTTATTATTCACGCCGATTGTCCAAATGACGCGAAGACATTGAAACAAAAAGTATTGAATATGAACCTTGGCGTGACTACCGAGATATTGAACATGGGATTCATAATCGGAACCCATACGGGACCGGGCACATTGGGGCTTGGGTTTAAGTCAAAGTAGTTTTGCTGCGGCGGTGCCTTCGCGCCGCGAATACGGAAAGGTGTGCACGTGAGTGAAGCCGACCTTGGCGATTAGTTCGTGAGTTTTTGCAAGGTCTTCGGGCGACTCGGTGGGAAAGCCTATAATTACATCGGTGGAAATTGCGGCGGCCGGAAAATGTGCGCGGATAAGTTCAATCGCGGACAGATACTCCCCCGCTGTGTATTTGCGATTCATATCGCGCAAGACCTTGTCCGACCCGCTTTGCAGGGGCACATGGAATTTCGGAATAAAGTTTGTGCAATTTTTAAGAGTCTTAATAAACTCAGATGTGATAATACCGACTTCGATGCTTGATAATTCAAACGGAAAGCCGCACTTGTCCACGGCAAGGCAAAGTTCGCGCAATGTTGTTCCAATATCCAAACCGTATGACGATAAATCAATGCCGGTCAGTACGACAGGCTTTGCGGCGGTGCGGATTTCAGATATGATGTCGATGGTTGGGCGGCTTTGGCTTCTGCCCCGAATATATGGCACGATGCAATAGGAACAGTAGTTATTGCACCCGTCTTGCACCTTGATGAAGGCTCGTTTGCGGGGTTGTAATGCGTGGCAAGTGAGTGACTTGTTTAAGGTTCGGTCGCCCGCACAGCCGCATACGGTTACTTTTGCATCGGGATTGGCACGCTTGACCCGTGATGCTAGATTTCTTGATTTTTTCTCGGCCGCACTTGTAACTGCACAGGTGTTCACGATGTATATGTCGGCGTCGGGCACGAATTTTTGCACGACTTCGTGACCGTCAGCAAGATAATGTGCCGCGATTTGGTTGCTTTCGTATTGGTTGACTTTGCAGCCAAGGGTGATAATGCAAACTTTCACATCTCCCCCAGTTTGGACATGATTATGGCACTCGCCGCGATTGCCGCGGTTTCGGCACGCAGGATTCGTGGACCCAGAGACGCGGGTTGAATATCGGGCAAGGCATACAGTTTATCGCGTTCTTTGGGCGTAAAGCCGCCTTCGGGGCCGATGATGAGTGCGGTGCGCCCGACGGGCGTGATTTTACTTAAGAGTGATATTTTTGTATTGCTTTCGTCTGCAAGTATAACAGTGTCGTATGAGGCAAGGGCGACATCGGGTTGTTCGGGGGTGAATTGAACAATTAGCGGAATACTTCGCCCGCATTGTTTGCAGGATTGACGGGCGATTGTGTTAAGTTTATCCAGGTTAATTGATTTCGGAGATGCGTTGCATCTGTCTGCATTGAATAAGACAAGTTCAGATACTCCCATTTCGTTTAGTTTTTGCGTGACAAGGCTCAAGTTGTCTTGTTTTATCGCTGCTAGGAATACCGCGGCATGGACGTGCGGATTTGATTTGTTTTGTTCGCGTTTAATAAAACGCAGCCGGGTTGCTTGTTTTGTGATGCCGGCAATTTCAAAATAATAATCATATTGGTCGCCGTTGCAACCGATAATTTGTTCGCCAACTTGTGCACGCAACACATTTGCAAGGTGATGATGCTCGCTTGCTTGTAATTCAAAATCCTTGTCAAGGTTTTGTTTGATAAAAAAGCGCTTCATGGAAATATCTTAACACGAAAAATTTTTTTTGGCAAATTGCTCTTTCCGCAAAAAAACCGCCTTTTCAAGCGGTTTAGTTTTAATACCGGGATTCTTTGCGCATGCGCTTGCGGGCGGCATCGCTTTTTTTCTTGCGGGCAACGCTTGGCTTGGTGTATTCGACTTTGCGGCGAATGTCACCGATAATGCCGTCTTTTTGGCATTTGCGCTTGAAGCGTTTCAACGCGCTTTCAAGACTTTCGTTTTCGCCGACGATTATTTGTGTCGTCAAGTTCTCACCACCTTTTAGTTTCAAACAATTCTATATTTTACACTATGCATTGTAATTTGTCAACGGATATGATATAATCGCACCAAATGGTTACGAGATTAAAATACCCGAATATCGGATTGAATCTTAATATGGGCGTGCGTCTTGCGGCGCATGACACGAATTGGGCAAATGTTTTTGAACAAATGCGGGAAGAGTATTCGCATCTGTTAGGTGGAATACCGCACAAGTTTACGCACATTGGAAGTACTGCCTTGCCGATAATGGCGAAGCCAATCATTGATATTATGCTTATTACACCTGATTTCGGGGCATGGACGGATTGTCTTGATCTTTTGGCAGATAAGTTGCGACCTATATATGGTTCGTCCAGACCACCAATAAAGGTATGTGACCCCAGCGACGGCAACATAGTTAACTGTATCATTCACATAGAAATGAAAGGATTCAGCGAATGCAAATTACTTTTTAAAAAGTTCCTGCTTGAACATCCAGAATATTTACGCAATTACGAGTTGCTAAAAATCAAAAACGCAAAACAAAAACTCACGTATTTTGATTATTCATCATCTAAAGCGCACTTTATCGGTGAGTGCCTTACACAAGCACGAAAGACTTACGATACGGGCACTATTAATGCACTGACCACATTGTAACTCTTTACCCCTCAATTTGGCTTTTGTGGGTTTTGCGGCGTTTGATGATTCGATAAGCGGGGACAGCGGCAATAACGGCGACCACGGCAACGACGGTGATAATCGCAACCACTATTATCCAGGTGTTATCTTTAGGCTTTTTATAATACGAATCGAAATCAAGGTTGTTAGATTTGCGGAAGTTTTCCAATCGATTATATGCATCCAGCAATTCTTTACCGGTAATATTGTTTCTTTCCAAGAACAATTCCGCAATATAGATTTCATGTTCAAGGTCGTCTTTCAGATCACTTTCGGGCATTCCTTCCCAATATCGTTTGGCTTTACTCACGAGGTCTTCTAATAATTTCTTGCGGTGGTCTTTGCCGCCGAACGGTTCGGGCCAATGATCGCCGCGTGTGTCAGTTTCAATTGTGATGCCAAGTTCCCTTGCAAGCGCAATCAATTTTTCCGATTCCCGGTCCATACGCATTCCTGTTGTATATTTGGACGCAAGGTATTCGCGTGACACTTCAAGCGGTTGGGCCAGTTGTGGGTGTATATCGGTATATTCTGTCAAAATGTTAACAATGCTTTCAAGGCGCGCACGTTGGGCAGAGTTTTCGCGCGGCAGGTATCCTCCGCTGTCTTTTTCAATCCTCATCCAGTTTTTGTCGATGTTGTTACTGATTTCGGCAATCAAGTCATTAATTTGGGCAGAAGTCGCAGCCGGGTTTTCATAAAGTTGTTGGGCACGGGAATAATCATTCCTGAAAGTATTAATTGCATTTGTGCTTTGACCCGCCAAATTTTGTTCAAGTTGTTCTTCCATAATATCGATTAATTGGAAAAGCATCTTGCGGTCTTTTGCCGTATCATACAATGGTATGGGGTTGCCTTTGTCGTCCGTTTTTACTTTATTGTCGCTTAAACTGACATTTCTTAAAGCGGTAATATGCCCTTTTGCCTCGTGTTTGGTAAGTCCGGAAGGCCCTCGAAGAAGGTCGTTCTTGGCATTATTTATCGCGGTGATGGTCGAAGAATTCGGTTCCAGGTACAAATATTCTTCCAAGATGTTTATCATACCTTGTAACTCGTTATAGGTTCCGATGTCATAGACTTTTTTGACTATACCATCTGCATCAACCGCGCCGCCTACTTCTGCTTGGACAGCCAATGCGGCAGTTGCCTTGATGAGGTCACGCGCGTGTTTGTTGGTATAGCCGGATAGCGGTGGGTTCAATGCCTCGGAACGATACCCTTGCAATTGAGTTCTTTGTGCACCTATTATGTCAGGGTCTTCCAAATATGTTGCCAATACGCCGGCGATTTCCAATAATTGCTGTCTGTTTTCCGGGAAAAGGTCACGTGATGGCGGCATGCCGTCCGAATCAAGTTCAAGGCTTGGGTCGGCAGCTTTCAAAAGTAAGCCCCATGCCCTTAGTTTTACTTCATGTCTGCGAAGGTCTTCTTTGGTCAAATCGGGCCATTTTAATTCTGCCCAAATTTGTTCTAAGTCTGTTTTTAGCAAAGGTTTGTTAATTGCTATTACCACGCTGGAATGATAATACTCGGCTATTAGTTCGACCATTTCTTTTGTTCGGACAATTTCGGGTGACTCGGCACGTTTGGATACTGGCATATTATCGTTATCAAACGGCACAGACCGCGCTTTGAAAATGCCGGATATTTCGTCTTCCCAATCCCTGAAGTCTTGATTAGTGGCGGTATTATTGGTTACTTCGGCACATAATTGTTCGAGTCTTGAACGGACCGATTGGAATTCCGTATCATCAAGGTATTCCCGCACCCGGGCGGCAAGGCGCGCGTATCTTTCTCGTGTTCCCGAGTTCGCGGGAAGCGAGATAGGTTCTCCGGCAGGCGGCGGACCGCCCGACCACATTCCGATTCCGTCAATAAAATCTTTTATGTCATCGACAAGTTCGTCAACCTCGGTTTGTGTTGCGTTCGGACTGCTGTATAGCATAAATCTGGCCTTGCTTGACCATTTGTCGATTTCCGTCAGAGTTGGTACATCGAAATATTCCAAACCGCCTTTATTGTATTCCTCCAAGAAATTGTAAAGATATAGCAAATCGTCCTTGTTTGCGGAATCTTCTTTAAGATCGTCCAAGTTAATCGAAACATCCAATTTTCTCATTGCCTCGTCCAAGATATCCAAATGCCGCTTGACATCAATTTGGTCGTACCCGCTTCCGTTCACAATCTGGGTTTGAGCGTTGTATCTTGCAATATTTAACGCGTCGACGTCAACTTGGGGACCCGTGAAAGGCGCCAATCCATCAAGTATTTCCAAAAGTTTTACAAGCGGTTGAATATTGACTTTAAACTTTGCAAGCAATAGGACTTCGCGTTGATTAAGGGTTGTTACTCCGAAAATAAACTTTTCATTTACCAACCACCAGCCGTCAAATTCGTAAACCAAGTATTCCATGCCGCGAAATTCTCCCGTTACGGAATTTGAAACAACAATTTCCACCGGAACCTCAGCGATGGTTCCATTGAATGGATATTCGTATGGCTTTTCCATTGCTCCTGTAACATCGTTTAGATACCTATATGTTACTATACTTACGCCGGGATGCCATACCGCACGGAAATGTAAGTTATCGTAAGGAAAGTCGATACTGTCCGGGGTTCCGGCCTGAGGAATTGCATCGAATGTAGCCGTTTGCGCGGGCGAACTCCAACCGAGGATTGGGTCATATCTAAGCCAGTATTGAAAATAATACAATACCATGCCTTTATCGTCTTTAATATCTTCCAAGTTTTTAAGCCGGATGCCTGTATGTGCAATATTGTTTGGGGCTTGATTATTGGGGTCACTGTCATTTATATATTCAAGAAAGTTATCGTTTTCCACCTTTTCTACCATCGCAAGCGGTATATCACTATGATGATAAGTAATGCTGTATCCGAAGCCCCATTTTGCGTATAAAACAATACCATCGTCGATGCCAACGCCATTGGGGTCGGGAACAAGGTCGCTTACAATAAATTTGTCTCCCGGAAGCTCAATAAATGCACCCTCGACACCATTGTATCTAATATACCATCCCATGAATTTATATTGGGTTGCGGTTGGGTGATTTGTCTGCTCTGCTACCAAATCAACAACACCAGTATCAATCAATGTGTTACGCCACATTTCACCGCCGATTATCGGGTTGCCGAGGCTGTCAAACTCGCCTGCTGTCGGCAGTGTCGTTGCTGTGTTGTATGTATGCTTGGTCGGCTTTGTGTTAATGGAATCGCCTATAAGGAAATCGTCTCCGCCTTCCACATACGAACTGATGTATCCCTTTAAAGGTAATCCGAATTCCAAAGACTGTGAATCTGTGTTAACCAGTGAAATGCCGGCAGCGTCAGTATCCGGAATCATGCATTTCGGGTCGGTGGTTGTGGTGCCGCCGATGCAAGCAGGGTTGTCGCAACCGGGTTTATGAAGATAGTCACCGTTCTCGTCGCGCTTTGCAAGCCAGACTTTTGTAGGTGTGCTTGAAGCTAACATGTCCCGGTAGTATATATTGAACTCCTGCGCCTTGAATTTCGCAAATACAGCAAAGTGAGTGTTTTCATTCGGTGACATTCCCGCGGGAATGGTGTTACCCGGGACAGCGTCAAGGCAAGTCGAATCCCAATACCAGCCGACAAAGTCATATCCGCGTTTAAACGGAGGCGGAGGGCTTAAAACAAAAGTTTTATCAAAAGTATAGGTATCAAATATTTTATTTCCGTTGGAGAGGTCTTTTTCATTTTCTTCTTTAAAAATAATGTTATATGTTTTTGCAATCCAAAGCGGGGTCAAGACAATGGTTTGGTCACCGCGTAAAATTAAATTAGATGTTAAAAAGTTCATGTCTACCGTTGTGTCGTTTACCATCCATCGGCGGGTTGTACCGTTTACTTGCCACCCCGACAATTCCCATCCGTTTGACGACCAGGTTGAATATTCGTTCTTCATGGTTCCGGCATCCCTGGCCTCGGGCTGCGGAAGCGGGTTTGTATTGTAATAGTCCCAATAATCATCCTTGCTTCCTGTTGTATTAGTGTTCGGACTCCAGGTATCCGGGAGGTATTCAATACGGAGAATATTAAGTCCCCATATTGCTGTCAAATCTATTATTACGTCCATAGTGTTAATTGCGCTTGTAATCTGTACCGCAGTTTTGGAAGATGCGTCTATTGGTTTACGGACACCGTCTTGTACTTCCAAACCATTCCAATCATTAGTTGAACCCAGGTAAACATCTTTGATTTCCCAGCCTGTCAATGTATGTGCTTCACGGAAAAACTCGGGTGCCGTCGGCCATTGGATTACATCTTCGTAAGTATATGTTATTGATGCTTTTTCACCTTCGTATCCGCCCGAGAAGAATCGCAAGGTTATTGTGTTTACTTCCCACAAAGCATAGAAAGTAAACAAACTTTCTTCCCCGCCCGGCGGTATTTGGGTTGCCGAAATTTGCGTCACAGGCGCGCCTTCGCAATCAATATCGGCAAACCACCCTTTGAATTTGTAACCCGGCACACCAACCGGTGCCGGCAACGTTGTCGTTGTGCCAAACTTGTGATGGAATATCATATCCGAACCAGGAAGCAGATTTACTAAAGAATTCCCCCCGCCCTTGTCGCTATATTCAATGTCATATTGGCGCGGCTCCCACCGCGCGGATAGAATAATTGTGATGTCGCTGTCGTTGATTAAATTCGCGGTTAATTGCGAAACAGTTCTGCTACCTTCATTCCAAGTACCACCGTCCGATATGCTGTTAACAATTTTAACGCTATAACCGTCGAAATCATATCCCCTGTTCGAGAACGCAGGATCAATCCCTGCATCGTCCAAATATACGCTGTCCCACGTGATTGTATCGTCATATGCATGAGTCGTTCCTGCTTTAGAACCTTGTGCATTAACATCACCGCTTGAATATTCTATATTAAGAACATTGAAATACGGCGACCGGACAAGTTGCGGTGTTGTGTGGTTAGTATTATTTCGTAAACCAAGTTGACCGCGATTGTTTCTGCCCCATGAATAGATTTTACCTACATCACTGACAGCAAGGGAGTGATGTTCTCCCCCAGCAATTGCATGCCAATAACTTCCGTTTCCTATCTTTGTTATTACTCCGCTGCTTGAAGTGTTTCCCCGACCAAGCTGACCTTGACCGCCATAGCCCCATGTGTACAACTCGCCCGCCTGGCTTATTCCAAGCGAATGAAACCATCCTGCGGAAATCTTTTCCCATATTATACTGCCGCGCTGCGCCGGGGTCGGAGTATATGAACCGATGCTGCCATTACCAAGTTCGCCATTTCCGTTGTGCCCCCAAGAAAAAAGCAACCCGTTGTTGTCAATTGCAACCGAATAGGCATCACCTCCGTCAACGGCTTTCCAAGTCCTGCTTGGGTTTGTTATTTGAGTGGGAATATTTCTGTTAGTGTAATGACCTAAACCAAGTTGCCCCAAATCATTTCTTCCCCACGAAAACAACTGGCCCGCACTGTTAATAGCAAAAGAATGTCCGGTTCCGGCAGCAACAGTTTTCCATGTGCCTGCGGGATTTGTCACCCTTTGAGGTGTATTATACCGTGTATTATTACCAAGACCAAGTTGACCTCTTGCATTTTCTCCCCATACCCATAACTCGCCATCGCTGTTAACAGCAAGGGAATGTTCCGCACCTGCGGCAACGTCAACCCAATTATTTTTGTCCCCTACGCGTGTAGGGGTGTTTCTTGTTGAATTATGAATATCGGGGACCGGATAACCAAGCTGACCGGAACCATATGCACCCCATGCGTAAAGTTCGCCGCTTTTATTGATGCCAAGCGAAAATTCGCGTCCGGCAGAAACTTTTAACCAATCATGCGAATTTGCAACACGGTGAGGAGAATTCCTGTTGTCAATATCACCGTTCGCAATACCAAGTTGACCGTGAGAGTTTCTTCCCCATGAGAACATCTCGTTTTTTTCTTTGATTGAAACAATCGCGAAGGAAAGTTCGTGTCCTGCGGCTACTTGGACCGCGGTATTTGCCGGACTTGAGCCGGTGCTTGTTAATGATGGATTTGTGCTGCCTTCGTTGTTAAAAACCGTTGTTCCGCTTCCACGGGCGTGTGCTTTATTCGCGTCTGCCAACAACAAACACCCTGTTACACCTGTCAGCGCAATCATGACCGCTATTACTCCAAGCCACAAATGTCCGATGATTTTTTTCATTTATACCTCGTTTGTATACACTAGTACATCCTAGTATTAGCAAAGTATTAATTGCTAGTCAAACGATTTTACGTATAAGTTCGACTTAACAAGTAAATAACCTTGCCATGAACCCATTTACAGCACCTTCAAAACCGCTTGAGACCGGCATCATGAATTGGAAAATGATGTACCCAAAACCGTACAACAAAAAGACCGCAAAGCCGTTTACCAAATTGCGGGTAATATTGATGAACGGAACCGAGTTCGAATCCGCTTGGTTTTTGCACCAATTCGCCCGTAATTGTCCAGACCCCGATTTGAAACGCGAGATTGCCATGATACGCAATCAAGAACAGCAACAACAAAAGCGCATCGCCGCGTTGAAGCCTTTGGACGAAAATATCCTTGAAACGACGATAAGTTACGAACAGCTTGCCATTGAATTGACCGCGATTTTGGCCCAGCGCGAGACTTGCCCCGATAACTTGGCGGCGTTGAACCTTGCGTTGCTGGAAGACTTTGACCATCTTTATCGGTTCGCAAATCTGTTAAAGATGGATTTTGGTATAGAAGCGGAGACGATACTTGGGAAATTAACCGAGGTTATGCCGGGGCGACCTACTATAAACGAACACCGCCACCCGCGGGACTTTATCAAGCGGCATCTTAACAACAGTGTTGCCGACCCGTTTTCGAAACTTGCCGCGTGTACTATCACCGCCGCGGAACAACAGACCATGAATTGGTACATGAATATTGCGCAGATTTATCATACCGACATTGGACGAAAATTGTTTTCCGAAATCGGTATGGTGGAAGAAATGCACGTGTCGCAATACGAGAGTTTGAAAGACCCCACATGCACGTGGCTTGAAAATTGGCTTATGCACGAATATACAGAATGTTATTTGTATTATTCAATGATGGAGGACGAAACCGATGCCGCCATAAAACAAATTTGGAAAGAACATTTCGAGATGGAAGTCGCGCACCTTAAACACGTGGTGAATTTGTTGGAACAATACGAGAACAAACGACCGTCCGCCGTTATCCCTAAACCGGATTTCCCTCCTCTTTTGAAATTCGGGCAAAACAAGGAATACATCCGCAAGGTCTTGGGCGAGACCGTGTGGCTTACAAGCGACCGCGAAGATTACATCGACGTGCGCGAATTGCCGAAGACTGCGGATTATTTCAAGTACAATGCCGCGGTAAACGGCGACAAACCCGCAGAAGTGGCAAGTCATAAAGTGATTTTAGATGCAATCAAGACGCAAGGTTTCGGCGGTATGGATTACCGATACCAAGAAAAAGACCATCCCGTGCAAGAGTTACAAGACCGAAAGAAAGATAATATCACGGTTGGGAAGGGGTAAGGTCCGGAGTAATCTCCGTTGGCTCGCCAAATCCCAATTCTATCCATTCTCTTGCTATTCTGTCTCTTATTTTTGGCGCCATGGATTTGATTCTTGCTACTTCGGCACTATTATCCCTTACTATTCTTGCGGCTTGGAGCAAATCTTCTATTGTAGCAATTTCTCCCCTTTTAATGATTAGCGCAAACGCTTGCAAACCAAGTTTATTATCGGCTACAGACTTTGCCTCTCTAATATAGGCCTCGAACCTGTTGTAATCATCTTGAGTAAGTGAACGTAATTCACACCCGCCGTTACCTTTCATACCCGGAACTTCACATGCCCTTGTACTATAAGTGCCCTCAGATATATCTGCTTTATATCCAGTTTTTTCACCATCAAAAATAATTGCCTGGCTTTCAATGCGCAATGCAAGACTCTCGGAGCCTGGGACCTCTTGCAAAGAAAGTCCTCCATTCTTGTCATCCATCATCGCAACACGCCTTGACATCATGACGCCTTCTGTGAACAGTTGCTTTCCAGCCGGAATTAACTTGTAATCATACTTTTCTGCGTTGGTTACTATCATAAACTAAGTTTACAATTCCGTACAAAAAAGTCAACCGATTTTTTAAAGTTTTTTTTCAAACGTGTCGCGCGGGGCGCCTTTGTAATCCACTACTCCGACATTTTGATAGCCCAACTTTAAGCACAAATTCTTCATCGGCACATTGTCCGCATGAGTATAAATGCGCAGCCACTTTGTACCGTGCTTTTTGCAAATTTTTTCGAAGTATGTAAACAGCATGGACGCGATGCCGCACTTTTTCGCGTGTTTACAAGTCGCGACTCGGCGGATTGTGGCGTATGGTTGTCCTTGTGCCCCGAACTTACCAACCAATGTATCGTAAACCGGGTCCGGGTCGAAAACCAAGGCGGCATAACCCAACACTTCCCTGCCGCGGCGCACGACGTAACCGATACCGTTTTTGATGTCGGCGGTGATTAAAGGCGTATCGGGCAAACCTTCCTGCCATTGGTCGATACCCATTTCGCGCATGGTTATCTTTGCGTCTTCGATGATACGCACGATTTGACCAAGATCGGCGGGGGTTGCTTTTTTTACCATGTTACTCCTTATGTGTAGCTTGACCATAAAGATTGTTTTTTACTTTGTCAAATCAAATATTTATATCTTCCAAAGACTTATACGTAATTACCCTGATATTCTTATTTCCGTTTATCATTGCCGACAACTTCCTGCCCTGTCCCGTTCTGAACAAACAAATTATCGGCTTGCCCAAACTCTCGGCATATGCGATTTCATAGCCGACCCCAAGGCTTGGCGTAGACACCTCTGCCACCATAAAGTCACATTCTTTCATCCATGCGCAATCCTTTTCGTATATTTGAACATCGGTCATAGTCTTTTCTTCGATTGAATCTATGTCCTTGACACCTACGAGCTCGGTCAATACTTCATACTTTTCCCTCAAGCGATTTATAATCCCTTCATAAATTTCAACATCATCGTGCCCACCTCGTATCGAGCCCGCGAAATAAACTTTTTTCATCTCCCCCTCCCTTGTTTGGTGCCTGGTAAAGGACTTGAACCTTCACTACCTTGCGATAAGCAGATTTTGAGTCTGCCGCGTCTGCCATTCCGCCAACCAGGCATGTAATCACATTATACCAAGTTTTCGCGCGATGTCAAGTCCCCGCGACTTTTACAGATTCAAATTCAACAGTTACGTTTATCATTCCTCTCCCTTTCATTCAATATCTCTGCTTGTGACCAGCTTAGCTGGATAAATGTCATATGTGTTTATTGAAACAATCTTACCAATAAAGGGTTGAAATATTTGTTTAACTCTTTCGAATTCTTTTTGCGCAACTTCGGGGTCGGTAAAAAAACAAAGCGTAATCTTATAATCGTTGCTGCAAACATTTGTATTCAAGTGCAAATTCCACGCACCACCCATTTCTGGCATTTGACGCAAGCGCACTTCGTTGACAACAAATGTATTCGGCATATTTTGGGGTACTTCTTGTTTGCGAAAATCACGTACAGTAAAATGCCACGGCAGTGTATCGAGATCTGTTCTATTTTTCACTAAAGTCGGTACCTTGCAATATCCGCGCTTGACAAAAGCCTCAATTCTTTTGTTCGTCGCATCATCAAATACAGCGACATTTGTCCTGTGGGTTGCGTTTAAAAACTTTTCAAGTTCTTTTTCATTCATAACCTTACCTTCTTGCTTTTAAATTGTTCGAATTTGAACAGTGTGGCGTTCCCGAAAGGATTCGAACCTTTGACCCTCGCCTTAGAAGGGCGATGCTCTATCCAACTGAGCTACGGGAACATGAGTATACATTATTATATTACATTTTCCTTATAAACGCAAGTTTAGTTATCAAACCCACTCACTATCTTTATTGAATGTGACACAACGATATTATCCTTATCAAACTCAAAATACCCGATAACTTTTTCGCCCGCCAAAACTTTGGGCAGCCAATACTTGTCATCGTCCCACATGCCGTCATAAGGTATTTTGTCAAAGTCAAACCACTCGGGCGCCATTTCGTCGCTTTCGGCAATCGTTCCGGTGTATTCGTATGCGAAATAAGAATGGACTACCCAATTTGTCCACTCGCCTTTGAAAAAGGTCGTAAATTGTTTTATCGCCACTTTTTCATATTTGGTCGGGGTTATGCCGATTTCTTCTTCGGTCTCGCGAATCATTGTTTGATCCACGGTTTCGCCCGGGTCGGATTTGCCGCCGACACCATTGTAAATGCCTTCCCTCCACCCTTTCTTTTTGCGGGCAAGTAAGATTTTGTTGTCTTGAACGACATACAATAATGTTGCGACGATCGTCTTCATGCCAAAAGCGCATCACAGCACATTGACTTTTTGCAATACTAATACTGAGTATTGGTCATTTGATTTTGACGGCGTTCGGCTTTGACGTCTTCAATTTGCTGGGCGACCCGGTTATAAAGGCGACCGTAAATAATCTTGCCCACGATAAATATCAAAATCACTATCCCGATGATAACACCGATAACGGCTTTATTTTGAATATCGATTGCCACACCGGCTGCGATTGCCCCGATTACAGCCGCCCAAAGTCCCAGGTTAATAAAATCCGTGATAATGTTCACACGCATTATATCAAGGTACTTTTGCGCGCCGTCGGGAATCTTTTTGAGTTCGCTTCGCTCCGCTACGTAGTACACGCGCTCAATAAGAATCCGCAAGACAATCGACAGGGCAAAAATCCCGCCGGATACTATCAATCCGTACAAGCCGAATTGGGCAAAGTTTGTAAGGTCCGCCTTGGCAAATCCCAGAGTAATAATTACCGTAAAGATTAAAACCATAATGTATACGGCAAGCGATGCAAGGGCCGCAACTAGAACCAGTATTGATAAAACTTTCATAAGGGCAAACAAGGTTTTAAAACGTTTAAGCGATTCAAGGCGGCTCATGTTGCGGAAAGCATAAAAGCGGTTTCCGCGGCCTTTCATCGCAAGTTTTGCCACGCGCTTTTTGTCGGATCCGCCGGCAGGCGCGGGCTGGGATTGCTGCTGCGCCATAATTTCATCTAAAGATTGGGGTTTTGATTTAGCCATGTTCAATGGTACGGTAAAAACTTTTACTTGTACAGCAAATTAAAAACAGTTTTCAAAGATTTCAATCTTTTGACCGCTTATTTCCACCACGCTGAAACAACAAGCGGCGGTATGATATATGCCGTTTTCGACAAGGTAACGGGTTGCAAGGCGGCGGATAGTTTTTTGTTTAGGTAAAGTGACAGCCTCGCGTCCGCAGCCGAACGCGTCGGAGTTGCGCGATTTGACCTCAATAAAATGAATCATATTATTACGCTTTGCGATGATGTCGATTTCGCCGCCGTGAAAGTTGGCTTTTGGCGTATAATTGCGCGCAATGATTTCGAAGCCGCTTCTTTGCAAAAAATTCACGGCTTGGGTCTCGGCGAAGGTGCCTTTTGCGCGGTTGGACATTAACATACCCCGTCACCGCTGTGCGGTGCCACCCCTTTCATTGAAAGG
>Ga0123353_10006391_pt1 | contig 15676 bp, 13 predicted proteins | sample TergutLab28metaG_3_FD_92763 | JGI IMG/M metagenome (GOLD analysis project Ga0123353, IMG submission 92763) | Labiotermes labralis P3 segment gut microbial communities from Petit-Saut dam, French Guiana - Lab288 P3 | ecosystem: Host-associated > Arthropoda: Insects > Digestive system > Gut ... | reverse complement strand
CCTGGACAGGAGCGTTCTTGTCGTTGGCATTCGTGCCGTCCCCGCCGGTGCCGTCGCCGAGCTGGCCACAGCTGTTCAGCCCCCATGCCCAGAGCGTGCCGTCCTCCTTGATGCCGAGCGAGTGGAAGCCTCTTCCTGCGCTTACGATCTTCCATCTCACGAACCCTGTGGACAAAAGCGCGGCATCATTCGCCCCAAGGTCTGGGGCGATCTCATCGGTAGCAAGGGTGCACGTCGCTGCGATACCATCGGCGGCAAGAGCGCGTGCTGTGGCAGCATCGTCGGCGGCGAATACCGTCCCTGGTACAGCACTAAGGGCGATCGCCAGGCAAAGCACCGCCGAGAGGCAGACCCTTAGACGGCTCCCTGTCTTCGGGCTGGGCCCCGCATGGCGGCCTGACCCGATCCAACCTATCCGGGAATGGTTCTTGGGGTAGGGCGCGACGTTGTCTCGTACGGGGCATACGGTCACGTTGCCTCCTTCTCTCAGGCTGGCGCATGCCAAGAGTATACCCTCAGCTATACCTTCAGCCCTAGCATGTCTGCCGCATTGCGCCAAAGCAGGGGTTCGAGCTCGTCGTTATCAAGCCCGCTTTCTTGCCAGAGCGCAATCTCTTTGCGCACATCTGTCCATGGCCCGTCGCTGCCAAACACGATGCGCTCACTTCCGTGCGCCCGGACTATGGCGACCGCCTCGTCATCTGGCAGATAGCCCAGGGCAAAGGCGGTATCGAGATAGACCGGCAGGCCGACAAGGTGCTTTGCGACCTCGTCCCAGATGTCGAACCCGCCCATGTGGGCGAGGATGATGGTCAGGCCGGGGTTTTCCTCGATAAGTGTCCGGTAGGCCTTCGGCGTGCCTCGCACGGTATCGTAGGACGGGTCTGCGCCCGCATGGAACAAGATGATGAGGCCGTGCTCCTTGGCGGCTTTAAGGATCGGGGTCACGCACGGGTCGAGAGGATCGAACTCCTGGAACTCAGGGTGCAGTTTGATCCCGCGCAGCCCGAGCGATGCCATTCTCTCGATCTCAGCAGCAGGCTCCTCAAAGCCTGGGTGCATTGCGCCAAAGGGGACGATGCGCCCGTTGGCAGCGGCAGCGGCAGCGGCAGTCCAGTCGTTAATGCTTTTGACCTGGCCGGGCCGGGTCGCGATCGGCTGGACGACGGAGATGTCCACGCCGCTATGATCCATCGTGGCAAGAAGGCCTTCCACCGTGCCGTCGTAATATGGCCGATGGCGGTCCCTACGCTGCTGGCGGTCCTCACTCCGCTGGCGGCTCTGAGTGATGAGCGACTGCAAGGCCCGCTCGGCGATACCGGCGGGAAACACGTGGGTGTGGATGTCTATGACGGGCATATCAATCCCAAAAGCAAACCTCGCCTGTCTTCAAATCGTACTTTGAGCCGACTATTTTAAGCGAGCCATCCTGTACCCGTTGTGCCAAGAGGGGGCTGCCCTTCAGCTTGGAAACGGTGTGCCGGATGTTCGCATCCTCGTATTTGCAAATGGTAGGCTCGGCCTCGGCCTCACGGGCCTCATCCAAGGAAGGCTGTATCTCGGCTACGATTGCCGCCATGTTCGGGCTGTCGGTGCCGCCAGAGACTGCAGCGGTCACGGCACCGCAATCCTGATGCCCCAACACCACGATCAGGCGGACATGCAGGCGCTCGACGGCGAACTCCACGCTTCCGGTGGCGATGGCATCGGCGGTGTTTCCCGCTGTGCGCACCACGAAAAGCCCCCCGATGCCTGCATCGAAGATGATCTCGGGTGGGACGCGGGAATCTGCGCAGCCAAGGATGGCGGCAAAAGGGGACTGCCCTTCCGCGGCGAGTGTGTGCCGCACCTCAGGAGTGGCAGAAACGCTTTGCGAATCGCCGAGGACGTAGCGTTGGTTCCCCTCTTTAAGAAGCTCTAAGGCCCGTGCGCTGTTTACCGGCCGCCTCGTCGATCCATGCGAATCATCCATTGAAGTTAACCGCCGCCCGTCATAAGACCCGCTACTCTGTTGCAAGACCACTGCCGGTGATCGGTATAGGATCGCCCAGGTACTTCGGCTCACGTCCCATTGCGACCTCAAAGAACGCCTTTACCCGGGCAAGGCTTTCGCGGGGGTACTGCTTTTTCATATTGTATGCAGCCCGGTCCTCGCATGGGTAGCCGTACGCGTCGATGCCAAGCCCGCGTGCGATGTAAAGCGATCTGCTTATGTGGAAATCCTGTGTGCAGACAAGCAAGCGCTCGATGCCAAAGACAGCCTTCGCTCGGTACATGCTGTCATAGGTGTTGAAGCCGGCATGGTCCATGAAGATGTCCTCGCGGGGAACCCCCTTTTGCACAAGGTACTCCCTCATCGTGCTGACCTCATCGTAGTTATCCCGTCCATGGTCACCACTGACGAGTATCTTTTTCGCTTTACCCTGCGCATACAGCTCGTATCCATTGTCCAGCCGAGTCGACAAAGCCAGGCTCGGCACTCCTTTACTGTGAACCAGGGCACCGAGTACCATGATCGCGTCGCATTCAGGAGCGTCGGCGGCATCATCGACCAGGTAGGGTTTTGCGGATTGGATCATGCCCACCTGGATGGCAAGGAACGACACGATCACCAGCACGATGGCGAGCGCAAAGAGGCGGAGTTTGCTTATACGCTTCTTTGTACGCTTTGTGCGGCGCTTTATGCGCTTCTCTGTACGTTTCTTCATCTCAACCCGGTGTCTGCTGATCGTGTCTGCTGAATCAATAGGAATGGCGGGCACACTAAGCCGACATTGGAACACAAAGGGCCCCAACTTGACTCAACTGGCGGAGGGGGTGGGATTCGAACCCACGGACCCTTGCGGGTCGCTGGTTTTCAAGACCAGTGCATTCAACCACTCTGCCACCCCTCCACGGATGGGCGTTGTGATAAGAATGAAGGATAACATGCGGGCATGCGCGTGTAGAATCGACGCTTGGGATGTCGGCACTTGAGGTGTCGGCAGCCGAGATGTCGGCACATGGGACATCGGCACCCGAGAAGGAATCATCCGTGCTGGTTCTCGCCTGCGCCAGTTTCCACAGTTCCCACATATCATTAAGTTGGGTAGGCTAGTGGAGCCGGTAGGCTGGTGGAGCCCAAGAACGGCAGATGGACAGTCCCACGGCGCGCTTCCCGCGCCATGGATAGGCAATAGGGCTCCAAGGGCGGCAAAGGACGGCGGGCGGAGAGAGGGGCATGGCCAAAAACGACGAGAGCTACATGCAGCTGGCACTTGCGCAGGCGCGCCAAGCCGGTGTGCTTGGGGAAGTCCCGGTGGGCGCGGTTGTGGTCTGCTCGGGCGAGGTGGTTGCCAAAGGGTTCAATCGCCGAGAATCCGACCATGATCCGACCGCCCATGCCGAGCTTATCGCGATTCGCTCGGCGGCAGTCGCGCTTGGACGCTGGAGGCTTGCAGACTGTACAATATATGTCACTCTTGAACCCTGTCCGATGTGTGCGGGAGCTATGCACCAGGCGCGCATCGCGAGATGCGTTTATGGGGCAGACGACCCAAAGGCGGGTGCACTCGGCACGCTGTATGACCTGCATGACGACGAGAGGCTCAACCATCGCTTTGCGGTGGCGCGTGGCTGTCTTGAGCAAGAGTCCGCCGTACTTTTGCGTGAGTTCTTCGGGCACCTGAGGGGTGCGGGAAAAAGTGCAGAGAGAGGCGCAGAGAAATGATTACTCCGATGCGGGGGATGGCGTATTTGACGCACACGGCGGCGCGGTTGATGCGCATGGCGGTGCGTTCGGCCCGAACGGTGGCGTGCTCGGCCCGAACGGTGAAGCCGACGGGAAGGTCGCAAGCCCGTGCTATACCGACCGCCGTGACAGCGGCATCCGTCGTCTTGGCGGTGGCTTTTGCATTGGCCTTTGCGCTGGCGCTGGCCCCGACTGCGTTTGCTGCCGAGTACTCGGTCAAAAGCGTCGACATCAAGGCGCAGGTGTGTGCTGACGGCACGCTGGATGTCACCGAGACCCGTACGTTTTACTTTGGCGATACCGGCGACTCCAGATTCGGCGGCGCGTTCAGCCGAGCCTACTGGACGTTTCCCACCAAAGGCATCGATGGTTACGAGATCGAGGGAGTAAGCCAGGTTGATCCGGCAAGTCGGGAGCTGGCCAGGACGGAGGATCCGGCGGCGCTTGACTCTCGGCCAGAGGGCATGTATCTGGTGGAGCAGAAGCCGGGCGAGGTTCTGGTTCATGCCTTCCATCGCAGCAAAAACGCAGAGGCGACACTTGTGCTGCAGTATCGGGTGCTGGGTGCGGCAAAGTGCTTTGCTGATGCCGGGGAGCTTTATTGGCAGGCGATAGGCCCAAAATGGGAGGTGCCCGCCAGTGATGTGACGATCACCATCGATCCGCCTGAGGAGCTTACCAAAGAGCAGGTGCGTGCGTGGGCGCACGGTCCGCTCACTGGAGATGTCAAGATAGCGGATAACGGTGTGGTCATCTTGAGCGTGGACTACCTGCCCGCAGAGACATTCTGTGAGGCGCGGGTGCTCTACCCGGTCGATTCGCTTGCCGAGGCACCGGTGATCAATCATGCGCGTGAGAGCGAGGTCCTTGCCGAGGAAGCAAAATGGGCGGAGGAGGCGAATCAGATAAGGTTACGGGCCCGCGAAAGAGTGGAGCGGGCCCGCAAGCGGGAAGCTCTTTTCACGATAATCCTGGTGGCATCTTCAGTTGTCGTACTTATACTCGCGATATTTGTCTACATTAAGCACGGGCGTCAACACAAGGCGCAGTTCCAGGGGCAGTATTATCGTGAGGATCCACGTCCCGACCTCCATCCTGCGGTCATAGGGGCACTCTGGAAGTCCAACGTGATAGAGGACTCGTTTATCGCTGCAACACTTATGGATCTTGCCGACAAAGGCGTGATTCACATGACACCGCTCGAGGTGGAAAAAAGCGGTGTCAAAGGGCTATTCGGCGGAAAAGAGCGGACGTACGCGCTTACACGCATTCCGGGCACCGCGGGAAAGGAGACACCGCTCGACAAGCAGCTTCTCGACTTGCTGTTTAACACTGTGGCCGCTGGTCAGGACAGTCTCATCCTGTCGCAGCTGTCAGTGTACGCAAAAGCCAACCCAGAGAGTTTCTCGGAACAGGTGAGGGTCTGGAAGTCAGCGGTTTCAGAAGAGGCCGATCGCCAGGGCTTCTTTGACGCAAGCAACACGAAATGGCAAAGCCTTGTGTTTGCCCTGACAGGGATTCTCGGGGTGGTTACCGTTTTCGCGATGCTGCTTGTCAAAAGCAAAGCGTCGCTTATTGTAGTGGTGCCCACGCTGATTGCCCTTGTGGTGCTGGGCGCAAAGATGGGTCGGCTGAGCGCGGAGGGCAACGAGCTGTACCAGATGTATACGGCCGTCCGCAATTTCTTGAAAGACTTCAGCCGCCTTCACGAGGCCCCGCCCTCCTCGGTTGTGCTTTGGAACCGTTTCTTAGTGCTCGCGGTGATCTTCGGGATCGCTGCGGAGGTCATCAAGCAGCTGCGCGTTGCGCTTCCTGAAGTCGTTAGTGATCCGGGCTTCCAGACATCGTATTGGTGGGTCAGCTCGAACGGATTCGGCTCCTCGCCGGTCTCGGCGCTCTCGCAGTCGTTCACAAGCGCGTCGCAGGTCGCCTCCAGTGAGATGTCGGATTCGAGTGGCGGCGGCGGAGGTTTCTCCGGCGGTGGTGGCGGAGGGTTTGGCGGCGGCGGCGGAGGTGCCGACTAGCCAGCGGCAATGCGGTGTCGACCCGCCAACGGCGGGAGCGGGGAGTCGGCTCGCCCATGGCGGCGGCTGACTTGTGGCAGCATCGATCAAGGACGGAGCCTTAAGGGATGACCGATTTTCTGCGCGATGGCGAGCGCCCGACCGAATCGGGGGCTACACTGCCGGGTGTCCGTCAGCGTAACTGGCGCGATGTGATGCTGTTTTCCACTGTCCTTATGTTGGGAGCGGTTGCGCTTGGCCAGATGGTGACGACGGTAGTGCCACCAGCAATCGGGATCGCAGCTATGCTTGCCCTTATGCTTCTTGCAGGGGCGGTATTCTACCGCCGCATGGTGCGCCGTGCCGACCATGCGCGTGCTGCCCAGCTTGAGAGCATGCTCAAGATCGCAAATGAGTCGATCAGCTATCTACGGCAGGGCCTGAACACGGCAATTGCCAGGGAGGTGTGTCTCATCGTGCTTCGGCACACCGAGGCTGCTGCCGTGTCTATCACCGACCGCGATGGTGTTTTAGGGTTTGTCGGTGTCGGAGAGGACCATCACCTTGCAGGCGGCCCGATCATGACGCGAGCGACCCGGGAAGCGCTTGAGCATGGTGAGCTGCGGATCCTTCGCGCAAAGGCCGAGATCGGCTGTCCCGAGGAAGCATGTCGTCTGAGGGCTGCCATTGTGGTTCCTCTCAAGATGCGCGAGCATCCCGTGGGTGCCCTCAAGTTCTATTACACCTCGGGCAACCGCTTGGATGAGATGCAGCTTGCAATGGCCGAGGGGCTTGCTCGGCTGCTTTCAACCCAGCTTGAGCTCTCCGAGGTGGATCGGCAGACCGAGCTTGCGACCAAGATGGAACTCAAAGCCCTTCAAGCGCAGATCAACCCGCATTTCCTGTTCAATACCATCAACACGATAGCCGCCTTCACGCGCACCGACCCTTTGAAGGCAAGGCACCTGCTCAGGCAGTTCGGCGCGTTTTATCGCAGGACGCTTGAGCAGACCGATGGCATGGTGAGCCTTGAGCAGGAGCTCGAGTTCGTCAAAATGTATGTCGAGCTCGAGAAGGCGCGTTTTGGCGATCGGCTCGAGGTGCGATTCGAGATCGCCGAGCAGGCCAGGGAGCGGATGCTTCCGGCGTTTGTCGTCCAGCCGCTTGTGGAGAACTCGGTTGGCCATGGCATGCGCAGCAACGGGAGCCCGTTAGCCGTGTGCGTCTCGGCGTTTCTGTGTGACAGCGTGTTGCATATTGACGTGGAAGATGACGGGGAGGGCATTGATCCTGAGAGGATGCCGCATATTTATGAGCCTTTGACGGGCAAAGGGCTTGGTATCGCGCTTAAAAACGTCCGTGATCGTCTGCAGGGGCATTTTGGGACGGCAAGCTCTCTGTCGATAGAGAGCGAGAGCGGGAAGGGCACAATCGCACGGCTTACGATCAGCTCGGGTCTCTAGCGTTCGTCTGCCGCCGCCGCCGCTGTTGTTGTTGCCGGCATCCGCGAGATCTCACCTGCGCGCCCATGGCGGTGGTATACTCCCTGATACGTTTCACTCGAACGCGTGCGGTCGTGTGGACGACACGCGTTTAAGGGTGGTGTGCGGAGAGCTGCCTGAGCGGCTGAAAGGGCACGACTGGAAATCGTGTGTGCGCCTTGAAAGCGTACCCAGGGTTCGAATCCCTGGCTCTCCGCCAGCATCATTTTTCTAGCAGCCAGTCGATTAGGTTGACGTGTCTAATGCCGTCCATGCTTCCTGTTCCAATGCGGTCGAGTGTTAAAAGGGTTTTTGGGTAATTGTCTTTGATGGACTGCAGAGGTGATAATTCTCGGCCAAGTATGTTCTCATCTAGCACTGTTTGGGCGACTTGGTAGTAGTGCATAGTGCCTTCTGTTCGAGCAACAAAGTCGACCTCTGATGAGTTCTGCTTTCCAATGTCAACCCTGCGGTATCTGCGACATAACTCTAAGTAGACTAGGTTTTCGATGCGTCTGCCGATATCACCAGTGTTTTTGCCCAATAGCCAATACCGAAAACCTAAATCGCCCAAATAGTATTTCTCGAGTGTGCGCAGATAGGTTCCCCCTTTCAAGTCATAGCGATTGGCTTTATGCAAAAGGAAGCTGCCTATCAATGACTCAATGTAGTCGGCAACGGAATTCCGAGATATGCCGCTGCTTTGCGAGGCGAGTATGCCGGCAGTTTTCCGTAACGAGCTAATGTTGCCGATATTGTCGGCCAAAAAGGAGGCCGTTGCCATAAATGCCTGCGTATCCATTCTCGGCCTTCTGGAGCCAATGTCGCGTATCAAAATTGCGCTGAAGACACCCTCGAGATACTGGCTTATAGCCTCTCCTTCGCGGAGTGTTGCCGCATAGGGCAGGCCACCATAAGTCAGGTAGTGGTTGAATGCTGCCTCCGCTGCCGGAAGATCAGATGCATGCGCTTTGGGGTATTTTGCAGGATAAGTGTAGCCACAGCCTTGGTTCTGTTCTAGTGATGAATAATATTCGGCAAAGGAGTACGGGTGCGTAAATATTTCCACATATCTACCAGTGAGTAGGGTTGCGATTTCTCCCGATAGCAAAAATGCGTTTGACCCTGTTAAATACAGATCTACATCATCGCACGCGTAGAGCGCACCAACCATTTTTTCGAATTCGTTAACCGTTTGGACTTCGTCTAAAAACACGTAGTTCATACCTGTCGCTGCCAGTTGGTCGACTATATGGTTATAGAGGTCTTTGTAATCGGTCGGGAGTTCTTCACCAAGGCATTCAAAGTTGATAGATACGATGTTTGATTCTGAGATACCGCTATGCAACAAGTCTTGTTGAAACATTTTTAAGAGGGTCGACTTACCAGCACGGCGCATCCCCGTAACAACCTTTATAACGTCTTTGTCCTTCCATTGCCTGAGCCATTCCATGTAGCATGGGCGAGGGATCATCCGAACCCCTTCTACGTAGTTTCACTGTGGAGAGCAATTATATAACAAAATGGCTATTATTTTGACCACTTTCTATAAAAAATTCTAAAGTGGTCTGTTTTTTGACCGAATTGGTACTGAAATTGTTGGCGCAGCATTGGCCATTGCAGTCATCTTGTGGTCGCAAAACCATCTGGGCTGCAAAACCACCTGGGTAACAATAAGTACCAGAGTTTGGAGTGAGGGGGAGCGATGTTTAATGAGATTTGTATATATGAGGCAAAAATAGAGAAACAGGATGAGACAGAGGCGCTCATGAAGGAGGTCGCCGAGTTCTACCTGTCCCAGCCAGGGGTGATTGACGTCAAATACATCAAGCGCACTCACCGCCAGGAGAGTTTCAACGCCGTAAAAGAGGGCAAGCTGCCGATTAGATTGACCCGCTATGTCGGGAAGGTGACTTACATGCTGTATTTGGCCCTTGAAGATGAGGAGGCCCATGCGCGACTGGCCAAGCCCGGGCTGGAGAAGTTCTATAAACGGTGGAACCGCTGTTTGCTGACAATGCCAAAGATATTCCTCGGCGAGAATGTTGTGTAGCGGCAGTCGCAGCAGTGACAGGGGCGGCAGCGGTCGAACGGTGGGGGTGGTTGCAGCTGTAGCTGCCTCGCGGGCTACCTGGCCAGCAATTCCTACTGTGCGCCGAGCGAAAGCGCGATCGACTCGCGCACAATCGGCTGTATCGCCGCATCCGAGCCGAGGCAGTACGGCTTTCCGAACGACTCCGGCTCTGCAAGGATCATCTCGGACAGCTCCGCGTCAAGCGTCTTTGTGGGGGTCAACATAAGCACTGTGCGCAGCCGCGCAGCGAGTGCACCGCCGGCAAGTGCGTCCGGAAAGTTCTCGCCAGTGGCTATCACGGTGTTCTCATAGGAAAGGCCGTTCATGCGTGCGTAGGTGGCCACCGCACGTGCCGTGCCATACCGATTGGCTCCCGAGATCCGCAGATGTGTGCCACCGCCCAGTAAAGTTGTGAGGCTTGTCTCAACGGAGGCCGAGACCGCTCGGGTGTCACCTAGGATGATCGTGTCGTACACGTCGGACGTGTCAAGGGCCATCCGTGTGTGTTCCGAAAGCTTATTGGGGGCAGTGAGAAGGATCGGGCGCGATTTTGCGTAGGCGATCGGGGAGGCGGCAAGCGCGTCGGGGAAGTTCAGCCCGGTGGTGATGAAGGCCGCCGGATCAGGCGTGCCGCCCGCAGCTTTGACGCGTGTAGTTGTCTCCTCGGCGATCAATCGGGAGGTCTCGTAGCGATCGGCCCCGCCGATGCGCTTTACGGTGAGGCCCTTAACCCCGCCGAGCGCCTGGGCGACATCGGTGCTTACCGCGGATGGGCCGCCAACGATGATCGCCTCGGTTGCTCCTAGGCGTGCGATCTCACCGGTGAGTCCGGCGGGCAGGGAGGATGCCCGCGTGAGCAGGATCGGCCCCTCGACCGTTCCCGCAAGGGAGGATGCGCTCAGAGCGTCCGGCCAGTTCTCGCCAGAGGCGATGATCACAGAGGGGGACGAGCCGTCCTCGAAGGCCACTCTCGAAGTGGCGATCGCCGTCTCGTAGCGGTTTGAGCCCGAAACCCCGGTGAGGTACTTCGAGTAATCGATGTTATCGGTGATTCCGTCGAGTCGGTACGGCAGATAGGTCGTGTCGTTGCCCCAGTACGGATATGGGGTCACGCGCATGATCGTGCCACTTCCCGTCAGGCGCGACACCGAGGAACTCATCTCATACGCGTAGTAGGCCGTATGCAGGGCATCCGCCCAGCCGCCAAAGATAACCGTGTGGTTATTGTACGAGACAAGGATGTCGCCGGGCTGCAGGGCGGCTTTGCCTATGGGGGTCGCGTATTGCTGAAGGGTACGTGTGGTCGCCCCCGGTCGCGGAAGGTTCCACGCCATCGAGACGAACCCCGAACAATCGCGTCGCCAGCCGAGCGTTGACGACTCGACGATGGTGCCGTAGAGGTCGGCCCAGCCGCTCTGGCTGTACGGGATGCTCTGACCCACCCAGCGTCGGGCGCGGTCGATCACAAGGCTGCGCGAGATCGCCATTGCCTCTGTTGCCGAGGAAATGGTGAGTGCGATGCTCAGGCAGATTATAAGGACCAGGCGTCTGCGGTTTTTGCTACGTTGTTGTTCTGCTGTAAACAATTGCTGCTCCGATTACCAGGTCAAGTGCGTACATCGTCTATCGGCAGGCTTGGCAAAAGACTTCAGGCGGATTTTGCAAACCCCGGTCTCCGCCTTCTCCGCTTTTGCTCGATTCTGGCTGCGGTCTCCGCTCGCAGGTTTTTTGCTTCCACTTGCGGAAAACATTGCGTTGCACGCTGCACGCCTGTTTTACGCTGCTCGGATCGCTGCTATACTCCGTCGTTACCGTTCCTGGCTATCATACTCGGCTGTCGTGTCGCTTGGCTGTCGGCTGTCATGGGGTTCCTACTTTGTTAACATGGTCGGGTGTGACGTAGCCGAGATATGCGAAATAACGGTTGCTATTCGTAAGACGCATGCAGGCAACGAGAGACATGGGGCAAAGACAGCAAAGCGTGCCACGTATACAGTGTGACACACATGCGGTATGACACGCATATAGTGTGACACACATGCAGTGCCATACATAGGCGCAACGCGCATACGGCGTGACCTACAACGGCGTGACCTACATGCAATGCCATACATAGGCGTGACACACATGCAGCGTGACCTGCATACGGCGTGAGCAAACAGGAGCTTGGATCAGGGCATATCTCGTGGAGGAGATGATTAGACAGATGAGCGAAAACGGCCTGGATAAACTGTTCAACCCGCAGAGCATTGCCGTCATCGGCGCGTCGAACCGCAAAGGTTCTGTCGGCTATATCCTGCTCAGGAATATCATATCTTCCGAATATACCGGTATCGTCTATCCGGTCAATCACCGATCCGTCGCCGTCCAGGGGATCCTCGCGTATCCCTCGGTGGGCGACATCCCCGGCGGGGTCGATATGGCTGCCATAGCCGTTCCGGCTCAGGCCGTTCCCGAGACGCTTCGACAGTGCGGCGAGGCCGGTGTCAAAGGTGCGGTTATTATTACCGCCGGCTTTAAAGAGGCTGGTCCCGAAGGCGTGAAGCTCGAGCAAGAGATCGCCGAGATCGCCAAGGGATACGGTATCCGGGTCTTAGGCCCCAACTGCCTTGGTTACTGCCGCCCGCCGCTCGGCCTTGATGTGACGTTTGCAAAGATCATCCCTGGTGCTGGCAACGTGGCGTTTTTAAGCCAGTCTGGGGCGATAGGCACGGCCATCCTCGATTGGGCATGCGCGAACAACCTGGGTTTCTCGGCGTTTGTCAGCATGGGCAGTATGATGGATGCCGAGTTCGGCGACCTGATCGAGTACTTTGATGACGACCCCAATACCTCGTGCATCATCATGTACGTCGAGTCGCTTACCGATGCGCGTAAGTTCATGAGCGCGGCTCGGCGGTTTGCCAAGAACAAGCCGATCGTTGTGGCCAAAAGCGGGCGCACCGCACGGAGCGCTCTTGCCGCCGCAAGCCACACCGGCGCGCTTGCGGGCGATGATGCGATGTATTCGACTGCGTTCCGTCGCGCCGGCGTCTTGCGTGTCGATGAGATGTGCGAGCTCTTCGATGCGAGCGAGCTGCTCGCCCGCATGGGCGCACCTCGGGGCAAGCGTCTTGCGATCCTCACCAACGCCGGTGGCCCGGGCGTGATGGCAAGCGACCTTCTGATCAAGCTTGGAGGAGAGCTTGCCGAGCTTGGGCCGGAGACGACCAAGGCGCTTGAGGAGGCGCTGCCCCCCATGGCTTCCAGCGCGAATCCGGTCGATGTCTTGGGCGACGCACCTGCCGACCGCTACGAGTTTGCTGTCAAGAAGCTCATGGCGGATCCCAGCTGCGACGGCATCCTGGTCATTCTTACCCCCCAGGCGAACACCGAGCCCACAAGGACCGCACAGGTGCTTGTCGAGGCAGCGCGCACGGGCGACAAACCGCTGCTCACATCGTTCATGGGTGAGATCATGGTTGCTGAGGCCCAGAAGCTCTTCCGGCAAGAGCATGTGCCGGTTTTTGAGACCCCCGAGCGTGCGGTGCGGGCGTACATGAACCTCTACGCGTACACGTGCGGCCTTGAGGTGCTCGCTGAAACGCCTGCCGCGACCCTGCCGGGATTCGAGCCCGACCGCGACCAGGTGAGGAGCATCTTTGCGCAGGTCGCCGAGGAAGGGCGCGAGATACTTTCCGAGTTCGAGGCCAAGCAAGTGCTCGATGCCTATGAGATCCCTACGGTCAAGACGGTAACCGCCACAAGTGCTGCGCAGGCGGCTTCCGCTGCGGCAGGGATCGGCTTCCCGGTGGCCTTAAAGATCCACAGCAACGACATTACCCACAAAAGCGATGTGGGTGGTATCGCCTTAAACATCCAGTCTGAGGCCGAGGCTGCCGAGGCATACTCGGCGATCATGGAGCGTGTGACGGCTGCCGTTCCCGCTGCCGAGATCATCGGGGTCACAGTACAGGAAATGAGCCGAGGCGGTCATGAGGTCATTGTAGGTGCAAAAAAAGATCCGACCTTTGGGCCGGCGCTGGTGTTTGGCATGGGCGGGACGGGTGTTGAACTCTTCAAGGATGTAGCTGTCGAGCTGCCGCCGATCAACCAGGCGCTTGCCAAATCGATGATCAAGTCGACCAAGGTCTCCACGCTTTTAGAGGGCTACCGAGGCGCAGAGCCGGTTGACATGGACGGCCTCGAACAGGCTCTCGTGAAGGCCAGTTACCTACTCGTGGACTTTCCCGAGATACTTGAGATGGATATCAACCCATTGCAGGCCCGTCCCGACGGTCTTTGTGCGCTCGATGCCCGTGTAGTGATCGATCCCGAAGCCGTGGGCAAAGCCGATGTTTTTGGCGCGCACCTTGTAGTTCCGGTGTAGGGCATCGGCCGTACGCGGCAAGGCCGTCCAACCCCATAGCCTCGCAAGGCTTGCTGCGACACGCACGAGTTGAGGCGCACGTGCGACACGCGTGTTCTCTGGCGTGGAGCTTGCGGTATACTCCTGACTTGCTGTTCGCATGTCGGTTGGCGCTTTCCTTGCGGCGCATCATCCCTGCGGAGGGGTGGCAGAGCGGTTGAATGCGGCGGTCTCGAAAACCGTTTGTCCGGTTACCCCGGGCACGTGGGTTCGAATCCCACCCCCTCCGCCAGTTGAGTCAGATTGGAACCCTTTGTGTTCCAAAGAACGGGGGTTAAATCATGGATGAGACTGATCTTGCTACTCTGTTATTGGGGTTGGCTTTCGTTGGGCTTGGCGTTTTCCGGTTGCTGAAACGGTATATGCTGAAAAAGCGCTGCACGACCCAAATGGCCGGCACTGTCACGAGCACAGATGTTACCCGGGAGCGCCGTGATGACTCATGGGGCACTAATAGCCATAGCGTGACATTCGAGTACTCGGCGCAAGGCACTGAGTATGTGAGAAAGTTCCATGTCAGTGGACATCAATATTCCAAAATGAGCAAGGGTCAAAGCGCCACCGTGTTCTACGATCCCTCCAAACCGAAGCGCTGCTATGTTTTGGAGATCAAATTCCGCATAGTCTTGACGTTATTTTTTATCGCTGTCGGTGTCGTTTGCATAGGGGTCTTTATAAGTATGATGCAGTTGCTCGGTTCACTTTGATTGAGCAAAACAACGCAAGAGGGCAGGAACCCATGAGATCAGCAGCTGCCGAAGCGCAAAGAGGGCAGGAACCTGTGAAGCCCACAACCACGGCGGCGCAAGAGGGCGGGAACCTGTGAGGCTCGGCTAGATGCCTGCCCGACCGGATTCCCGCCCTGTCCGATCTGCGCGTGCGCAACAGCGCACGACCCCTCAGTAATTCTCCGCCTGAAGTTCGAAGTGCTTTTGCGCATGTGCACATGCCGGGCAAAGCGACGGGGCTTCGGGGCCCTCGTGCACATAACCGCAGTTGCGGCACTTCCAGCTTTGAGATGTTTCGCGGGCGAATACCGTGCCGCCCTCGATGTTTTCGAGCAGCTTCCGATAGCGGAGCTCATGCGCCTTCTCAGCGATGGCAATGCAGCGGAACGACTCGGCGATCTCGGCAAAGCCCTCTTTCTCGGCGATCTGAGCGAACTCGGGGTAGATCTCTGTCCACTCCTCGGCTTCACCGTCGGCAGCGGCGAGGAGGTTCTCGGCGGTCGTTGCGATCTTGCCGGCCGGATATGTTGCCGTGATCTCGAGGGGGCCGCCCTCGAGGTATTTGAAGAATACCTTTGCGTGCTCTTTCTCGTTATCGGCGGTCTCGAGGAAAAACGCCGAGATCTGCACGTAGCCCTCATGCTTCGCAACGCTTGCGAAGTACGTGTAGCGGTTGCGCGCCTGGCTTTCGCCCGCAAATGACTTCAAAAGGTTCTGTTCGGTTGCCGTGCCCTTGATGCTGGCCATAAAAGCTCCTCTCCCTACCCGTCTGCTGTGCGATTTTTCGTCTGCTGTACGATTTTTGCAGCCTGTCTCAGCTGCCCGATGCCCCTGTTGCCCGATTCTTTTGCCGCTTGGGCTACTCGATCGATCTTAATTGTAACCGTGCTGTAGCCATAAGTCATGAAGTTGAGGTTGCGTCCTCGTGGTTGCACCCTCACTCTAGCAGTAAACCTAGTAATAAAGGTACTGCAACCGTGGCCGAATGTGACGGGTATCTGCGTAATCGACCGATAATCCATCAAGTTTTCACAGACATTGCATCGTACGCTGCCTATGAGCCGTGCTAGTCTGACGCTTCGGGCTTTTTATCGGGCTTACAGGAGCCAGGGAGTCAATGACAACGGTTTTTCTTAGCGTAGCCTCGGCGATGCTTTTCGGGGCGGCGGACTTTATGGGCGGTACGGCCAGCCGAGAGGAATCCTCGATGGCGGTCACCGCTATCTCGCACCTGATGGGAGCTGTGTGCGTT
>Ga0123353_10006390_pt1 | contig 15677 bp, 13 predicted proteins | sample TergutLab28metaG_3_FD_92763 | JGI IMG/M metagenome (GOLD analysis project Ga0123353, IMG submission 92763) | Labiotermes labralis P3 segment gut microbial communities from Petit-Saut dam, French Guiana - Lab288 P3 | ecosystem: Host-associated > Arthropoda: Insects > Digestive system > Gut ... | reverse complement strand
TAGCCAATTCAATATTGTCTTGTGAAATATCTATCCCGATAATCTTTTTAACATTCTTGGCTAACTCAATTGCCACTCTTCCATAACCACAACCTAAATCCAATACAGTATCATTTATGGAAACCTTATTTACAATGAAATCTATTTCTGCTGTTAGAAGTTGCTGTATTCTTGGAGGCACTACTTCGTAGCATTTTTGTAATTTGCTTGCATTCAGATTTTTTTGGTAATAGTTCATAATTCAAAATGTCGTGAGAAACTGACACTAATACTTTGAAAATTGCTTCTCGCGACACGGCTCGCGACATTGTGTCGGGAGAAGTGTCGCAAGATTATATTTCGTAATAGGTCGCCGAACTACTCCCTTTTTTGTCAATCAACCCCAATTCGGTCATTCGTTTCAAATGCCGTTCTGCCTTTTTGGTATCATAGCCAAATTGTTTTTCATATTCTTTCCGTGTTATCTTTTTCACTTGACGGATATAATTATATCCTCGTAATTCGTCGGCATTGAGGGTTTTAATTTTATCGTTTCCGGAAATCTCTTTTAAATCTTCCATATTACGCGGAAATGTGAAAACAATGTACGGCTCCTCAAATGTAATTACCGGCAACGGTAAGTTATATTTTACCGGTAATTCATTTATCGTTTGAAAGCCTAACCCGCGTTGCTCTACTAAATCCATTTGCTCAAAAACATACATAATTTTAGGATTTCTACTTAATGAGGGTGCGTTTAACTCCTGTATCTGCTTAATTTTTATAGGTTCAACAGGTAAGCCGGGGCTCTTGATAATAATTGCTTTATCATTTATTTCAAAATAGATAGGCGCTCCTTCCAAATCGTAATCTCTGTGCACAATGGCGTTTATTAAACTCTCTCTGATAACATTTTCCGGATAATCGTAAATGGTTTTTCTTTGTGCTTCAGAACGGTCAATTTGTTTGCCAATACGCTCTTTATACCATTCAATAATATTATTCGCCTGATTTACTAATGCGCCTTCTGCCGTATGTATGTCTTCGCCTCTGCCTGCGGTTTTATAAGTTGCTCTTATCAATGCGTTTGGATAGAGTAATTGTGGTCTTTTTCCAAACAGCAACATTCCTATACCTGTGGGAATAAAGCTGTTTTCTTTTTCTTCCAACAATCCAAGTTGAGAAAAAATGCGGTTAAATATTTGAGAATTTGCAGCCACATCTAACTTTGCCATATTGAGAAATTTTTCAATATCGTTAAATGATAAATCTTCCATTATGGCGTTTGGCGCGGCTTTTTCTTTTGGAGATAAAATAAGAGCGGGTTTTTCCTGCCGTGGATTTTTAGCACGTTCTTCCGCTTCTTTGATAAACTGTTTATTCGCTTCTCTTATAATTTCCTGTAAGTCTGCATCAAACATTTCTACTTCTACGCCATTATCTATCAGGTATTTTATGCCTTTCCTGTCCACAGTAGGGTCGGGATCCTCTATGCCTATCCATACTTTTTTTATTCTCGCGTTCACAATACGCTCTGCACAACTCAACTTTGGGTGTTTTCTTGCACCCGGCGCACAAGGCTCTAAAGTGGCAAACAAGATTGAACCCTCTAAGGAGATTGAGCGATTTTTCCGTTCCAATAGCGTAAACTCCGCATGATCGCCCTCTCGTAGTTCTCCCCGAAATGCAGTATCAATCTCTCCTGTCGGTTTGATTAGCAAAGCGCCTACTTTTGGACTTACCTTATCATTACGCGGTTCCTGTATGGAGCGGTTCATGACTTCAATAGTCTTTAACATATATTCTCGTGCATCCATCATTGGTTTTGTCATAATAAATTTCGTCTGCAAAAATAATTCTTTTTATGAATATAGGATTTTTTATTCTGTAGTTTTCGCATAACTGCCGTGCGCCTGCCTCGTTAGCAATCCCTTGTGCAGAAACGGTTTTTTCGCAATACAAACCTGTTGAGGTATAATTGCTATAAGTAGTAGTGATAGCGCCGTCAATATTTCCTTGTCGCGCCCAGTTTAAACGTCCTTTATCTATTCCCGATGTGAAATAATTATTAGTAAGCGTATCGGCAATAATGAGTCCATTGCTTCCAAATTGTTGTGTGGTAAGGATCTTATTAGGGACTGTTTATTTCTGATTTCCGTTGAGTGTAATGGTATTGTAAGAGTAAGTTTTGGTTTGTGAATGGAACAAGGTGGTAGAATTAATTCCATTAAAGGTTTTAATAAAAACGGTATTCCTAACTAATTTAGCATGTTTCATAAAGTTAAATTGTTAATCATTAATTATAAGGCTCTTAAAAAATATTTTTTGAAAAATTGTTAAAATATCGCCGCAAAAATATTAAAATATTTTATAGGACAATCGTAATCTTTCAGTAGCCTGACTATCGTGCACTTAAATATTAACACCCTAATAATTTTTGGCAAAAATTCCTTTATTTTTCATCTTCATCTTCAATCTTTACTACTTTCTTTGAAGAGAGGTAAGTGTAAATTGCCGGAATAATGAACAGGGTTAGCAACGTAGCGAAAAGCATACCGCCCACAACGGTAATCCCCATGGCTACCCTACTTTCGCTTCCGGCTCCGGTGGCTAATGCCATAGGTAGAATGCCGAGTATGGTAGAAATGCTGGTCATCAATATAGGGCGAAAACGCGAAATGGCTGCTTCTACAATAGCCTGCTTGAACGGAATGCCGTCACGCTTTTTCTGATTGGCAAACTCTACAATCAAGATGCCGTTTTTGGTAACCAATCCAATCAACATAATTAAGGCTATCTGGCTGAAAATGTTCATAGTTTGTCCAAAAGCGGTAAGCGAAATCAAAGCGCCCATTAATGCTAAAGGTACTGTGAGCATGATGATGAACGGATCGCGGAAACTTTCAAAGTTGGCAGAAAGAACTAAATATATGAATATCAATGCTAAAAAGAATGTAAACATCAAACTGGAGGAACTTTCAACAAAATCTTTAGAACTACCCGACAAAGTAGTTTTGTAGTTGTCGTCTAACGTCTCTTCGGCAATTTTATCCATCTCCTTAATCCCTTGTCCCAATGTATAACCTTTTGCAGGATTGGCGTAAACTGTGGCAGACACAAAGCGATTGTATCGGTACAGTTGCGGAGGGGTTGAGTTCTCGGTAAACTCAACTAAATTGTTCAGTCCAATAAGCTCTCCTTTTTTGTTTCGCACATAAACATTTTCCAAATCGTTGGGTTTGCTTCTGTTTTCCTGATCAAACTGAGTAATAATTTGGTATTGTTTTCCATTATAGACGTAATAGCCAATACGTTGGTCGCTCATAGTAAGTTGCAGTGTTCGGGAAATATCTTCAACGGAAACTCCCAGCATAGCCGCCTTATCACGATTGATACGAAGGGTAAGCTCAGGTTTTGTAAATTTCAAATTTAAGTCGTAGGCAGAGAAAGCGGTGCTTTGTGCCACTTTTTCCATGAAAATGGGAAGAATAGCTTTTAAATCTTCCAAATTTTTTGCCTGAATCACATATTCCACGGGCATCCCACCACGGCTATTTCCAAAAGTTTGCCGTTGCGTCATGATAGTTCTTGCGCCGGTAAATCTACGTAATGTGGGTGCAACTATTTCAGCAATTTCCTGTTGCGAACGTTCTCGTTCATTAGGATTTTTTAAAATAACATTGGTGAAAGATGAGTTTGTACCACCTCTTCCTACCAACGAAAACATCATATCCGCTTCCGGTACCATCTCTTTAAGATATTGATTAAGTTCTGAAGTATAGTTGTCCATATATTGGAAAGAGGTACCTTCCGGCGCGGTTGACATTACGCGCAACGAAGAGCGGTCTTCAATCGGAGCCATTTCAGAAGGGAGCTTTTGCCACAAATAAACGGTGTAACCTAAGGCGCCTATCAGGAAGAGTGGCGCAATCCAACGTACTTTCATAAATCCTGTCAATCCTTTTTTATACACACGGTTAAGCCATACAAAGAAAGGTTCTGTTACCCGAAACAGCCATGATTCCTCTTCGCTTTTATGCAAAATACGGCTACACAACATGGGTGTTAAACTCAAAGAAACAAACATGGATATTGCTACAGCGCCCGCAATAACCAAACTAAATTCACGGAATAATCGTCCGGTAGTTCCTTGTAAAAAAACTATCGGGAAGAATACGGCAACCAATGTAATTGTAGTTGAGATTACCGCAAAGTAGATCTCTTTGGAGCCTTTAAAGGCGGCTTGAATTGGGGGTAGTCCCTGCTCTATTTTTTGGTAGATATTCTCCATGACGACAATCGCATCATCCACCACCAACCCAATTGCCAGCACAATTGCCAGCAGCGTTAGAATATTAATAGAGAAGCCAAAAATATACATCATAAAAAATGTACCGATAAGAGAAATAGGGATCGCCACAATGGGGATTAGTGTAGTACGTAAATTTCTTAGAAACAGGAAAATAACAAGTACCACCAAACAAAATGCTTCCACAATAGTGGTACGTACTTCTTGAATTGCGTTACGAATGTAGATTGTATCGTCGAAAGTAATCCTTGCATCAATTCCGTCCGGCAGGTTATGTTCAATATCGGGTAGTACCTCTTTAACACGGTTCACGATGTCTATATAATTTGATCCCGGTTGCGGAATGATGATGCAGTTAACCATTGTTTTTCCGTCTCTTTTGAGGATAGATCTTACATTTTCGGCATCAATAACGGCGGTGCCGATGTCGCTGAATCTAATCACGCGGTTATTTGTTTGAGAGATGATAAGGTTGTTGAAGTCGTCAATAGTTTGCAGTCGTCCCATGGTACGCACGCTCAATTCGGTGTTCTTACCTTCAATTCTACCTGAGGGTAGCTCCACGTTTTCGCGTGCCACCGCAATACTCACGTCGTTTGGAGTAAGTTTGTAGGCTGCCAGCCGCATTGGGTCCATCTTGAGGCGGATTGCCAACTTTTTCTCTCCCCAGATCTCCACGGAGCTAACTCCGGGTATAGTTTGCAGGCGCTCTTTCACATAAGAATCGGCGTATGCACTTACGTCAATGATAGAGAAAGTATTGCTACTCAAACTCAGTCCGAATATGGGCTGAGCGTCGGCATCAGCTTTAGAGACTACCGGAGGGTCAACCTCTTTAGGCAGTAGCCGCATAGCACCGGATACCTTGTCGCGCACATCGTTGGCAGCTGTTTCCATTGGGACTTCCAATTCAAACTCGATGGTAATGTAGCTACGTCCGTCTCGGCTGCTACTCCACATGGAGCGAATTCCCGGAATACCGTTAATGGCAGCCTCTAACGGCTCTGTGATTTGCGATTCAATTACATCGGCATTAGCTCCCACATAACTTGTAAATACTGTTATAATAGGCGGGTCAACGCTGGGATAGTCGCGCACACCGAGATACACAAACCCGATAACCCCCACGATAATGAAAAAAAGGTTCATCACGATGGAAAAAACAGGGCGTTTGATGGAGGTGGAAGATAAGGACATAGTTGGAATAAAAAATGAAGGCGCGAAGGTAGTTTTTTTTTTGAATTGCTGCATTAATTAAATAAGGTTAAATCTTTTTTCCAGCACAAGAAAAAAAGTTTTAGCCCAAAATTTAAAAAAAATATAATTCTTAGAAATTCTATCTATTTTTGCGGCGTAATTTTTGAGGCTAATTATATGCAAAATATTCAAAGAAAAAAGAGCTTGATAAACACTCTGTATGTAAAAAAACACATTAAGTTCTCTTTCACAAATCAATTGGAAATGACTGAACTGTACCGTTCTTTGAAAATTGATTACCCGAAATTTTTTAAAATGGATGGCTTGTCAAAGTTAGGATTTTTAGCTTCGGAATTGATTTTTAGAGACGACGAAAATAGGTTTGTCCCCAATGAAAAAACGGCAATGGTTTTCTTCAACCGCTCCTCATCGTTAGATATTGACACTCAATATCAGGAAACTATTAGAGACAATGAAAGCTATTTTCCCTCTCCTTCACTCTTTGTTTATACCTTGCCCAACATTGTTGCTGGAGAAATCGCAATTAGAAACAAGTTTTTCGGAGAAACTTTTTTCTATATTTGCAAATTTTTTGATGCAACACAAATGGTTAGAGCCGTAGCAAACAGTTTCCAAGACCAAAACACGAACGCTGTCCTTGCTGCATGGATTGAACATTTTGAAGTTAAAAGAGAAGTATTAATGATATTGGTACAAAATGGGAAAGAAGGTACGGCATTTACTGAAGAACAATTATCAAAACTTTATTATGAATAATATATTATTAAATATCTAAATTTTATTAAAATGGAAGAGATCATCTTAAAATTGAAAGAGGAAATTATTGAAGCATTAAACTTGGAAGATATTACATCTGAGGATATTGACGAAAATGCGCCCTTATTTGGCGAAGGCCTTGGGTTGGATTCTATTGATGCCCTTGAACTTATCGTATTAATGGAGAAAAATTACGGGATCAAACTGACCGATGCTGCGCAAAGTCGCGAAATCTTCCGGTCAATCAAAATAATGTCGGAATATATCGCTGAAAACCGAACGAAATAGCGTTACAAGTTATTGGCAAATACAAGTAGTCTCTTCTATTTTTTGCCATGGTGGTTTTCAATCATCTTCCACAAATGCACACGATCTTTTCCGCGCACATTATGTTCATGAGATGGATACACAAAATAGTTCAGCAAGACCCCTTCTTTTACTGCTTTTTCAAGCAATTCCAACGAATGTTGCTGCACAACTACATTGTCTAAGCCCCCGTGAAAAATCAGGGTGTTTGTTTTAATTTTATCCACTTTATTAATGATAGATGCTTTTGCATATCCATCGGGGTTTTCGTCTGGGGTATCCATGTATCGCTCTCCGTAGTAAATTTCGTACCATTTCCAATCGGTTACCGGTCCGCCTAAAGTGGCTGAAGCAAATACGTCCGGATGCTCTGTAATGAGCGATAGGGTCATGAACCCGCCGTAGCTCCATCCATCAACACAAATTCTTTCTTCATCAATGTAGGGTAAAGATTTCAAATAGTTTACACCGCATATTTGGTCTTCTGTTTCGCAAGTTCCCAAGCGCCTATGGATCGTTTTTTCAAATTCCCGCCCTCTATTAGCAGTGCCTCGATTATCTAAAGTAAATGCAATAAAACCTTTCTGTGCCATATAGTACAAAAATCCTCCACCTGACATGAATGTATTGGTAACCAACTGAGAATGGGGACCGCCATATACGTACAAAAATACGGGATATTTTTTTTTCGGGTCAAAATCGGGAGGCAGAATCATACGATAATATAGCTCAGTACCCTCTCCGTTTTGAATTTTTCCTATAGAGGGTTTTCCCATATCAATTTCACTATAAGGGTTTTTAGAAACTAATAATTTGTTCAAAATTTTTCCTTTATTGTCACGTAATGTAATCTCTCTTGGCGTTGTTAAATTGTTGAAATCATCAATAAAATAGTTGAAGTTAGATGAAAAAATGGGAGTATGTGTGCCCGATTCGGGAGTTAATGCGGTAATGATCCCTTTTTTCAGATGCACACAAAAAACGTTTCTATCAGTAGGAACAGGTGATGCCGCCGTGAAAAAAAGATTTTCCTGTTTTTCATCTAATCCCAACATTTTTATCACATCAAAATTGCCGGTAGTAATCTGTTTTACAGGTGTTCCCGTTTTATCGTATAAATACAAGTGCGAAAATCCGTTGCAGTCGCTTTTCCAAATAAAATTTCCATTATTTAAAAAAGTAACAGACGAAGAGGGCTCAATCCAACGGTCGTCATGCTCTTCTAATAAAACGCGAATTTTATTACCTGTAGCAACATCATATTCAATAAGTTTTGCATGATTTTGCGCTCGATTCAAATGGGTAATAAAAAAAGATTTTTCATCGGAAGAGAAGGTTAAAGATATTAAAAACTCTCCATCTTTTTTATCTGTTTTAATATAATGATAAACAGGTTTATTCTCTTTTGTTGAGCTATTTACATCAAAAATTCCTACTGTAACTTCGTGGCTTGTTCTTCCTGCCATTGGATATTTAATCATCTCTGCTGTGGCAATATCTCCATAGCCTTTTAATATTGGATAATCCTCTACCATGCTTTCGTCCATGCGGTAAAAAGCGATGAAATTCCCATTAGGAGAGATATATTGCCCTTTGTTTATGCCCCATTCATTGCGATGTACCGACTCGCCAAAAATTATATGTTTTCCTGTATCTAACGATATAATAATAGGATGATAGTTGTTTTTAACACTTTTAACACACACAATTCCCATTTCTTTTACTATAAACAACTCATCTTTAACCGATTGATCTATAATATTTTCTATTTCATAAAATGTAACTTTCGGATTGTTTTTAAGATTTGTCAGTTTCATTTTTTGCGTGGAAAAATAGAGTGTATTTTCATCTATAAAAGTGAAAGTTGGATTATTTCCAAAATCTTTATCCGGCGCTAATTCTCTTATTTCATCAAGAGTAAAGAAAATCTCATTTTTTGCAGTTTTGGCATCAGTTAGAAAAACAGTATCATTTTTTATGAATGAATAATGGTTTGTATTAGGTCGCCATCGTAAATTATGAAGCGATTCTGTCCGGTATTTACCGGAAATGAGGTCGTTAAGGTCTAATTGCTGAGCAAAGCAAGGTAGAAAGGAGAAAAGTAGAAAGCAAAAAGCAGAAAATGTAAAGATTTTAAAATTTTTCATCTGAATATAATTTTATAAGTTATTGTTTGATTATTTTTTTTGTTACTATTCCTTCTTCTGTTGTTATTTTAATCAAATAAAGCCCGGAAGAGAGGTGGGGAATGTTGAGTGTGATGCTTGACGCGTGACAAGTAACAAGTGACAAGTGACATTTACCGTAGATATCAAAAACTTCCACATTGTTAATTGTAAATTGTCCATTGTTAATTGTTAATTTACCGGTAGTAGGATTTGGATATATATTAATTTTATGGTTTAATTCGGTAATACTCTGGTTATCAGGGATGGCCAACGTTGCAATACTTGCAAGATTCGCACTCACAAACGTTTCAACTAATTTAGAATTATTCAAGCCAAGTCCAATAAGATCGTTAGTTTTATGATAATAGGTATTATCTCTAAAATCATATTCAATGGAGGTTATTCCCATATACCCGCAATTAATAAATGAGCGATGGTCGCTACCGCTCATATAGTGATTATAAGAAAAGGGTATTTCGGGAAAATAGACTTCACAAATATTTTCACAATAGTCGGCTAAAATTTTGGCAACTACAGGATTACTGAAATGGATTTTAATCTCATTTCCCTGTTTTAAAAAGCCGATCATATCCATATTAAAATAAGCGACGATATTCATTGTTTTTTCAGCACAAAGTCCTGCGTAATAGCCACTCCCAATAAGTCCGAGTTCTTCAGCGGAGAATGCACAGTAGATGATTGATCGTTTAAAACTATATTGACTTAATATTTTGGCAATTTCAATAATACCTGCTGTTCCGGAGGCGTTGTCATCTGCGCCTGGTGCCACATCCGGTAAATTATCAGAATAAGTATCATAATGCGCGCCGCAAACCACATACTCATCAGGGAACTCCGTTCCATATTGTATGGCTATCACATTATCGTTGTTATGATAGGGAAAATTATGAAAATTAACTTCCAACCCTAATGGTTTATACTTTTCTTTAAGCCAGTCTCTTACAATAAAAATATTAGGATGCATGCAATATCTTGTTTCAAAATTTTGGAGTGCTTGAATATCTGTCATCATTCTGTTAATAGAAACTTGTGAAAGATAATAAAGAATATTTTCATCAGGTTCAGTAATAACGGGATATGTGAAAGAACTATTCACCAATCGTGCTTGAATATCCCGTACCATAATCATTCCATCGTTTGTTGCCGGCATAAAGTCGTTCGACAAAATTTTCATAATAAAAAAATCATTTCCGGAATAGAGGATCGTTGCCACCGAGTGTGTTTCTATCAGGCTATTGTTATCTTTTTTGAAAATTGAAGATAAATATTGTTCTTTGAACGCCTCATTGCAATAAACAATAGAATAGGAAGAAACATCTGTAAAAGCGTTTTCATCAAGTATTATCGTTCCATTATAATTTATGTTATTAGCAGTTGCCAAAATATATTCATCACAATAATAGTGGATTTTCAAATCTTTATCTTTAAATAAAGCTTCCAAACTATTAATTTCTGTTATATAAATAATAACAAACTTTCCTGCAAAAGTTGCAAGAAAAAAACAGCACAAACAAAGAGTTAAAATAAATTTTTTCATATAATAGAGTTTATGGTAAAAAATTAAACAAATCTGTATCAAGTTATCTTTTTGGCAAATAGTCTTTTATATTACCCCGCGAAAATAGAAAAAAATTTGTTCATCCAAAAAGATTTAGCCACCATTTTGGATGTTAAAAAAACTTTTTGAAAAAAATGTAATTTTGCACTTTGATAATATTAACATTTAACTATAATAAATTTTATGAACAAGGAGTTACTAAAGAGATGGTTTCCCTACATAGCAGCTATAGCAATTTTCATGTTGTTTGCTATTATATACTGTTCTCCGGTGTTGGATGGAAAAGCTGTACACGGAGCAGATGCCATGAGTGGCAGGGCGATGAATCATGAAGCAAAATTATTCAATGAAAAAACAGGAGGAAAAGGCACCTTTTGGAGCGGTTCTATGTTTTGTGGAATGCCCACCTATCACATGGGAGGCGGAAAGATTGAATCCGAGACCTACATTAATCCTTTCACTAAAATTATCTCATTTGGATTTAAAGATCCTGCAAGATTCATTTTCTGGTATCTATTAGGCTTCTTTATTTTGCTTAGAGCCTTTAAAGTAAATGTGTGGCTCAGCATTGTAGGAGCTATAGCTATCACTATGTCTTCCTATTTCTTTATTATTATTGAAGCGGGTCATAATCTTAAGGTACATGCTATTGCACAAATGGCGCCCGTAGTTGCGGGGTTTTTTCTTATTTTTAACAGAAAATACCTGTGGGGGAGTATTTTTACCATGGTGTTTATGATGATGGGATTTACAAAACATCCACAAATGGGATATTATTTTTTTCTCCTTATTGGATGTTTTTTTCTTGCAGAACTCTTTATACATGTAAAAGAGAAGAGAATTAAGGATTTTATTGTTGCTACACTTCTTTTTTGTGCAGCAGTTTTAATTGGATTAGGAACACGCTACACATCGGTAAAGTTAAATCAAGAGTATGTGAAAGAAACCATGCGGGGAGGACATTCTGAATTGGAAAAAGAGAACGACTCGCAAAATAAAACTACAGGATTAGACTTGGATTATGCCACCCAGTGGAGTTATGGTATTGACGAAACTGTAACGCTACTCATCCCTAATTTTATGGGTGCTTCTTCCCATTACGATGTTGGTACAAACTCAATTGTATATAAAGAATTAGTTAATAATGGCGTTTCTAAGAAAGATGCGTCCGATTTTTGTAAAAACGTGCCTGTCTATTGGGGAAACCAGCCTTTCACTTCCGGTCCTGTGTATATCGGTGCTATCATCTGCTTTTTGTTTGTTTTAGGATTATTAGTTGTGAAAGGTCCTTATAAGTGGGCATTGTTGGCAGCCACTATTTTTTCTATTTTGCTTTCGTGGGGTAAAAATTTCATGCCCCTTACAGAACTCTTTTATAATTATTTTCCTATGTATAATAAGTTTAGGGCGGTCTCATCTATTTTGGTAGTAGCAGAAGTAACCATGCCACTTCTTGGGTTCTTGGCAATTAAGACAATTATGGATAAACAGATTACAAAAGAGAGGATAATAAAAAACATATATATATCTGCAGGAATTACTGCCGGTATTTGCCTCTTTTTTGCCTTGTTCGGCGGATTGATCTACAACTTCACTTCTCCTAATGATGAATCGGTTTTCACTAAGTTTCCCGAATGGCTATGCAACGCAATTATTGCAGAAAGAGCCTCCATGCTTAGAAGTGATGCACTTCGTTCTTTTGCATTTATTCTTCTGGGAGCCGGCGCGTTGTGGCTGTTTGTAAAGGAAAAAATTAAACTCCCCTGGTTTATTGCAGCATTAGGAATATTGATTTTGGTTGATATGTGGCCTGTTTGCAAACGTTTCCTTAATGATGACCATTTCTCTTCAACTACAAAATATGAGGCTTCTTATTTTAAAAAACTCCCTTATGAAGAGTTGATTTTGCAGGATCCCGATCCGCATTTTAGAGTTTTTAACCTCACTACCAATAGTTTTAATGAATCTAGAACTTCTTACTATTTAAAATCTATAGGCGGATACCATGCTGCCAAATTACGCCGGTATCAGGATTTGATTTCTGAACATATATTTAAAATGAATTTGGATGTGTTGAACATGCTCAATACAAAATATTTTATAGTAAAAGGACGTGATGACCAACCCACACCGCAATACAATCCTTATGCCATGGGGAACGCCTGGTATGTTGATTCTGTTCTCGTTGTAAATACTCCAAATGAGGAAATAGACGCATTGAATGAGATTGATCTGACTACGACTGCTGTTTTAGATAAGAAATTTTCCGATTTTATAAAAGATTTTTCACCCGAAAAAGATCCGGAATCATGGGTTAAACTTATTTCATATACGCCACCGGCAATTGAATATCAAGCAAGTTCCAACAAAGCCGGCATTGTAGTTTTTTCCGAAATCTATTACCCCTACGGATGGAAAGCCTATATTAATAATCAACTTGTTGAACATTTTAGGGTTAATTATACATTAAGAGCATTGAATGTTCCTGCAGGAGAGCATCATATTCGATTTGAATTTAAACCCGATACTATTAAGAAAGCAGAGCCTATTTCTATACTCTGTATTGTACTTATGTATGGAACTATTATCGGGGGTATTGTCTATTATTTTATTAGAAGCAGGAAAAAAACCTAACTTCTATCATTTTTTAACGGGCACATTTTTAAGTGTCTCCACTAGGAAGTCCCAGAATTTTCCAACGCTTTCAATATTTACACGTTCATCGGGCGAGTGCGGGCTTCTGATGGTGGGTCCGAAAGATATCATGTCCCAGTGCGGGTAAGCCAAACTAAATAATCCACACTCTAAACCGGCATGGATAGCTTTAATTTCCGGAGTTTTGCCATATTTATCTTCATACCCCTTGATCATGGTTTTCAAAATGGGAGATTGTAAATTTGGTTTCCATCCCGGGTAGCCGCCGATTAGTTCCACTTTTGCCTCAGCCAGTTCGGCAATAGCGCGCATTTTGTCGGCAAGTGCTTCTTTTGCAGATTCAACACTGCTACGCATCAAATTGGCAACTGAGAGTACTCCTTTATTGGTTTTTACAATCGCTAAGTTGGTAGATGTTTCCACTAAGCCGGGCATAGAGTCGCTCATACGCATTACGCCATTAGGAATGGCAAACACTAAATTCACCGCCTTCTCTTGACACTTCACACCCATCACCTCTCTGGGAGTTTCAATTTTATTTAATGCAATTTTTAAGTTGGGTTCTGTGCCGGAAAACTCTTTAGCGATAGCTTCAGATAGAATATCCATCAGTTTTTCAAATTCTTGTACTTTAGTATCGGGAACGGCAATTTTTGCAAATGCTTCTCTTGGGATTGCGTTTCTCAAACTTCCACCGTTTATTTCGGCAATACGAATTTCGATATTTTCTAATGCTTTTTTCAGCAGGCGCATGAGCAGTTTGTTGGCATTAGCCCTACCCAGCACGATGTCCATGCCACTGTGCCCTCCTTTTAATCCGGTAATGGCAATCTCGTAACCGGCCATTCCCGTAGGAGTAAGTTGAATATTGTACTCCAATTCAAAGTTAGCGTCTAATCCGCCGGCGCATCCTACATATAGTTCGCCTTCATCTTCCGAATCCAAATTCATAAGGATATCGCCTTTCACAAAGCCGGGTTTCAATCCGAACGCGCCAGTCATTCCGGTTTCTTCATCTACAGTAAGCAACACTTCAATAGGACCGTGTTCAATATTTTCATCAATTAGAACCGCCATTCCTGCGGCGCAACCCATGCCGTTGTCGGCACCCAGTGTAGTACCGTTTGCGCGAAGCCAGCCATCTTCGCAGATGCGTGGCTCAATAGGATCGGTAACGAAGTTGTGTTTAGAATCACTGTTTGCCTGCGGCACCATGTCAATGTGACCTTGAAGCACAACAGGTACGCGGTTTTCATACCCGGTGGTTGCCGGTTTACGCAAAACCATGTTGCCTGTTTCGTCTTGAGCAAATTCAATATTATGGGTTTTAGCCCAATCTTTTAGCCATGCCAATATTTTCTCTTCATGTTTAGAAGGATGCGGAATGGCGCAGATGTTTGCGAAGATTTCCCACATCTTGTGGGGATACAATTTTGATAATTCGGTGTTCATAATAATATGGTTTTTAGATTAATTTTTAATGGAAACGTAGAAACATTAAATAAAGTTGCAAATATTCATTTTTTTTTATTAATGAAGAGAAATATTATTAAAAAAGAGGGGCTAAATAGTCGCTCCTTAACAATAGCGTATGCACCTGCTTTGTGCGAAAGACACCCAAAAGCAAATTTGACAGTTTTAAACTTTTCTCCCATGACTTTGGCATGGGAGTGGCTAATAATCCCCTTCAAAATTTGAGATTTCGCTTTGAGTCCAATTATCTTCTAAATAATCAAAAATCACACTCAGATTTCTCTCCGCTACAGATGTCCATTCAATACTATAGCCACTTTTCATAACGTTTTTTTGCTTGTGTGTGAGAAATTGTGTTACCTCGTTGAAAATCATTTATTCCTCGTTCAATGGATTGTAATTACGCATACGAAGGAGTAACTACATCTTCTTTTATTGCATTCACTTGTGCCAATATAGAAGGATCATTTAATTCTGTAATCCAATGTATCAAATCTATTTTTTGAGAACTTCCATAAGCATCCATATTTTATCTTTTTAATTCAGTTGCAAAGAGTGCATTGTACAAAATCAAAAAAAAGACGGATAGTTTATAGAAGAATTGACGGTGAATGGTTAAATGCTTACAAGGAAAAATTAAAAACGAAGGAATTTAAGGAGAATTTTAAACAGCAAAAATGTGTTGTGGAACATCCTTTTGGAACGATGAAATACCTGATGGGACAAATTCCAATACTGCTTCGAGGAAAAGAAAAAGTACAAGTGGAAATGGATCTATACTCAACTGCATATAATCTAATAAGATTGAAAAACACTGAAATTGTTCCAATTTTGCTTAAAAAACTGGAAAAATGGAATCCGATTGCCGCTTTTTTTACTTTTTTACTATACCACCATACAGAAAGAAAGTTATTATTCGGTTATTGGCTCAAAAAATCAAACAAACCAAATTTCCTGATTATTAACAATGCGACAAAAAAATATAAATCATAATTATAACACAGACTGCCCCGCCAGCGGGGGAGATTAATCATCTCATCATCATAAAAAAATGGAGGGGCTCAAATTGAACTCCTCCATTATTATTGCACAAACACTTTACTAATTGATAGTTGATTACTTTTTAACGAGATCAACGATTGCTTTAAATGCCTCGGGATTGTTCATTGCGAGGTCGGCGAGGGCTTTGCGGTTAAGTTCAATACCCTTCTTTGCAAGCGTACCCATAAATACG
>Ga0123353_10006389_pt1 | contig 15679 bp, 8 predicted proteins | sample TergutLab28metaG_3_FD_92763 | JGI IMG/M metagenome (GOLD analysis project Ga0123353, IMG submission 92763) | Labiotermes labralis P3 segment gut microbial communities from Petit-Saut dam, French Guiana - Lab288 P3 | ecosystem: Host-associated > Arthropoda: Insects > Digestive system > Gut ... | reverse complement strand
GCGGACAGTCGGCTGAGGAATATATCAAAAAATATCCGGGCAGATACCCCGTGTTTCACGTAAAGGATATGACCAATACTCCCGATAAAGATTTTGCCTGCGTGGGAAGCGGTTGTATTGATTTCGCCAGTATTTTTAAACTCAACAGCACGGCAGGTGTCAAGCACTTCATGGTGGAACACGACAAACCCGAAGATTCCGAAGCATGTATTACTTCTTCGGCAAAATATTTACTCGCGTTAAGGTTTTGATATTGCTTCAGCGAATTTCCGGAATGCCCTTGCCCTGTGGCTAATCAGGTTTTTTTTGCTAAGCGGCATTTGTGCAAAGGTAATGTCGTATCCGTCGGGCATAAAGATGGGATCGTAGCCAAAGCCTTCGTTGCCGGTAGATTCACCGATGATGTTACCGTTGACTACTCCCTCGAATAGATGTGGGTTGTTGTGGGCGTCAATATAAGCGATTACTGTACGAAAACGTGCATTACGGTTGGTTTTCCCGGAAAGTTCGTGCAGGAGTTTGGTGATGTTGGCTTTGGCGCGTACCTCTGAACTTCCTTCCACACCGGCATACCGCGCTGAATACACACCCGGAGCGCCATTCAGGGCTTCCACTTCGAGTCCGGAATCGTCGGCAAAGCATGGAATGCCATAACGTTCGTATATATAACGTACCTTCAGTAAAGCATTGCCTTCCAAGGTTGACTCGGTTTCGGGAATATCATCCGTAAAACCGATGTCGAAAAGGCTGATGATGTGAAGATTGACGGGCAGCATCGCCCGGACTTCTTCCAATTTGTGCCGGTTTGCGGTTGCAAAAACTAATTTCATTTTTTTAATATTTTCGGGCAACCACGAGGGTTGCCCCTACGTTTCATTCTTCATTATTATTTTTTCTGCCCGCGCACGCCATTTGTCCTTAGCCAATTGCTGCATATCGGCCTGAATGTCGCGTTCGTCAATGATTTCAAGACCAAAGATGGTTTCGATGATATCCTCAAGGGTTACAATTCCCGACATGCCTCCGTATTCGTCAATAAGAACGGCAATCTGTTCCTTTTTTTCGAGAAGAATGTCCAACAATTTGGGAATCGTGATATTTTCGAAACAAATGACGACGTGACGACGAATGTCGCGAATCTGCATGTTGCCTTTGCCTTTGCTCAACTGGTCGGTAATATCGTATTTCAGAACATAACCGGTGATGTTGTCAGGAGTTTTACCGTATACCGGAAATCTTGAAAATCTGCGGACTTCAGCGTCATCGAAAAATTCAGACAGGAGACTATCTTCCTGTATCGCAGCCACTACTGTCCGGGGGGTCATCACTTCGTTGGCTCTTATGGAACGCGAGCGAATCAGGTTCTTGATGGTTTTGCTCTCGCTTTCAGCAAAAATACCTTCTTCCAAACCGATGTCGGTGAGGGCAGCTACTTCCTCGCGGCTCACCTTTTCCTGCGGTTTGCCGCCTGCCACTAAACGTGTAATTTTTTTCGATACCCATACAACGGGATACATGATGACAATCATCACATTCAACATCAGTGCGACAGGCATGGCAAGGCTGCGCCAGTAGCGGGCGCCAACGCTTTTAGGAATGATTTCTGAAAAAAATAAAAGCATGATGGTGAGCATCGCCGATACCAAACCGAAATACGCATCGCCCCATAATTTCGTTGCCTGCGCACCAACGCCAGAAGCGCCAACAACATTGGCTATAGTGTTGAATGACAGTATAGAAGATAACGGCGTATCAATCTCTTCCTTGAACTTTTTAAGAAGTTTGGTACTTTTGTTACCACTGATTTCCAAAGTTTTAACATATGATACGGTCACCGACAACAAGACCGATTCTGCTATCGAACAGAGAAATGAAATCAATAGCGCCAAAACCAAATATGTGAGAAGTAGAACCATTTTATCGCAAAAGTACACAAAATATTTTATATTAGAAAAGGAACAGAAAAAAATGATTTTGGTTATTTTTTTTATGAACAGAGTGTATTTATATTAAAATAATGTCTATTTTTGCACGCAAAATATCTTCGGTGTGTTGTGTGTATTTTTTTTTGCAAAAAAAGATAAGCGCTACTCTGGAGTAATATAATTTTTAGGATGAAATGAAGACAGAAATGATTTTTCGGAATATATTGCTGGTTCTGATAGGAGTGTTGATGTTGGTGGGGGAAGTTTGGGGGCAAACAAAAATACCAAAACCCGATCTTGATAACATATACTTTACTTACGATGGGTCTTGGCATACAGTGAATTTGAACCCGCCCGAAGATTATTATTCTTTGAGTGGTAATACAAAGTTAGACGCAGGCAATTATACTGCCACCGTAACATTGAACGATCCAGATAATTACGAATGGGACGACGACAGTGGTACTGATCCTTTTGATTTATCTTGGACGATTGCAAAGGCTACCCCAACTGCTTCAGATTTGAGTTATACCATTCCGACACCTATTTACAACAGTTCACCGCAAGGTATCGGCTCTGTTCTAGCTAATCCCAGTATTACAGGACTTGGCTCTATTTCGTTACCGTTTTACGAGGGCTTTTCCACCACACCACCCACCAACGCAGGAACTTATGCTGTAACGGTTAACGTGGGGGAAGGAATGAATTACACTGCAAAGACGGGGATTGAACTTGGTAATTACACAATTGCCCCCCAACCCGTCAATGCAGCACTAATCATCGCTCCTCCGGCGACGGGAGGCAATCCGGGTTTGTCACCATATTCAACGGTTATTAGCAGTAGCGGAGCGGGCTATTCATGCAGTCCTGTTTCGTGGACACCACTTGAATCTCCCCCCGGTCTATTTCTTGGCGATACGGAATACACCGCTACAGTTACGCTTACGGTGGACCCTAACTACGAAGTGACGAACGCTACTATCAACAGTAATAATGTGCCAATCGTACTCATCACAAGCACGGAACTGACAATTTCATATAAATTCCCAAAGACTACGCCGAAATCACTACTTCACATTTCTATTGTAAGTCAACCAACAAAGTTATCCTACATACATGGTGAAGCTCTCGACATGTCGGGACTTACGGTAAGGCTCCATTACAACGATGGTAGTACCGACGATGTACCGTTTTCGGGGAGCGGTTTCACTACAAGCCCTGCGAATGGTACACTTTTAAACTCTTCGCATAACAATCAACCTGTTGTAGTGTCGTACAGCGTGCATTCGGTGAATACGAATCCTCTGACGGTAGCAGCTCCTACCTATGGTATATCGCTTAGTGAAAGCGGGACATATAATTTCCCTTCTGCTATTTTTGGCTACGGTACGCAAACTGCAAGAAGCGTTACCGTTACGAACACGGGAAATCAATTAACAGGATCGTTGACTGTTGCGCTTTCGGGCTCAAATCCCAGCAATTTTACGCTATCAGGGACTTCTGTCTCCAGTATTGCCGTTGGCGGCAACGTTAGTTTTACAGTCGTACCGAATGACGGGCTTTCGGTTGGGACATATACTGAGACTGTAACAATATCGGGCGACAATGCCATTTCGGAAACTTTTAATATAAGTTTTACGGTAACTCCGGCTCCTACCTACGGAGTAGCACTTAATCAAAGTGGGACATATATCTTCTCCCCTGTCAATTCCGGATATAGCGCGCTAACACCATTGCCCGTTACCGTTTGGAACACGGGCAACCAACCTACAGGTACGTTGACTGTTGCGCTTTCGGGTGCAGATGCAGGCAGTTTTACGCTATCAGAGACTTCTGTCTCCAGTATTGCCGTTGGCGGCAACGATGCTTTCACAGTCGTGCCGATTTCCGGACTTTCGGACAAGACGTATACTGCTACGGTAAAAGTATCAGACAGTAACGGAATTTCGGCAAATTTTGATGTGAGTTTTACGGTAATTCCGGTATCTAACTTTAGCGTATCGCTTAGTGAAAGCGGGACATATAATTTCCCTTTTACTATTTTTGGCTACGGTGCGCAAACTGCAAGGAGCGTTACCGTTACGAACACGGGCAACCAACCTACAGGCCCGTTGACGGTTGCGCTTTCGGGCTCAAATCCCAGCAATTTTACGCTATCGGGGACTCCTGTCTCCAGTATTGCCGTTGGCGGCAACGATGCTTTCACAGTCGTGCCGAATTCCGGACTTCCGGTCGGGACGCATACTGCTACGGTGACAGTATTAGGTAGTAATGGAATTTCGGCAAATTTTAATGTGAGTTTTGAGGTAAAAGCTATCCCAATCAATTCCGCTGACATCACCGTAATTGCTCCTACGACAGCTGGTATACCAAATTTTACTGCTACCCCGGTAAGTAGCCCTGTCAATTTTACACCTGGTGCGGTTTCATGGTCTCCGGCTCTATCTCCTACCAATAGATTCCGTGGCGGTACGCGATACACTGCCACAGTTACGCTTACGGCAAATGACAATTATACATTTGATGCCGGGACGGCTGCGAAAATTAACGGCTTTAACGCGATTATAGACAGCAACAACGGCTCGACGCTGACAATTTCGTATCAATTCGATGCAACACCACTGGCAACGGTCAACAATATCAGTATTTTAACTCATCCTTCAAAGTTAATTTACACTGAAAACGAATCTCTCAACCTGGCGGGACTTACAGTAAAGATCGATTACAACGACGGTACTTTTGCCGATAATGTGACGCCTGCTTCCTTTGGACTGTACGGTATCACAACAACTCCTGCGAACAACGCCACACTTACCATGGCAGATGACGGCAAGCCGGTTGAGGTGACGCATAGTTGTAACTGTGTGCAACCAACAAATCCGATTCCTCCTCTGACGGTTAATTCCTACAAGATTTTGCTTAGTACAACCGGAACACATACCTTCCCTTCTGCTTTTTACGATTACGGCAGCCAAACTCCGCTGACCGTAACTATTACGAATACAGGAAACCGGCCTACCGGTGCATTGACTGTCGCGCTTTCGGGCTCAAATCCCAGTAGATTTCAGATATCTGAGACATCTACCCCCAGTATTGCCGTTAACGGCGACTTTACTTTTGAAGTCACACCGGTTATTGGTCTTGTGGTCAGTACATATACGGCGAGAGTTACGGTGTCGGGCAGTAATGGCATTTCGGCAAATTTTACGGTGAGTTTTACAGTAAATGTGAGCCCCATATCATTCGTGGATATCTATGTCACCCATCCGGTTACGGGTGAAAAACCAAATGCAATAGTGACCGGATTGGACAATTTTTCAGGGGTGGTTTCGTGGACTCCAGGCCATGACCCGTTTCGACTTGGCGAAACATACAACGCAACAGTCAGGCTTACAGTAAAAGACAACTATACATTCACAGGACTAACGAGTGTGACAATCAATGACAATGCTGTGACAACATTTACTAACGATGGTACACAATTGAGGTTTACGTATCCATTCACAACAGCGTTGATGGATCAGCTCCCTCTGACTATTGATCCCCCCCTCAGTGCCAAAACATATGGCGATGTTCCGTTCCAGCTTACTACCTCTGGTGGAAGCGGCACCGGTTTGGTTACATACACTTATGTTAGCGGCCCCGGTTCGGTCACTCCAAACGGATTGGTTTCCATCACCGGCGCAGGCAACATTATAATTTCTGCGACAAAGGCGGGCGTCAATCAATATAATCCAGTTACGTCCAATGACTTAATAATAACAGTTGGTAAAAAAAACCTTACCATCACGGGTCTTCGTGCGAACAATAAAGAGTACGACGGATTAACAACTGCAACCCCTATCACCACAGCAGCCATAGTAGTAGGTATCACCAACAATGATGATGTGACTGTCATTGACGGTACGGCTGCTTTTAATGATAAAAACGCTGCCAATGGCAAACCCGTTACGTTCAGTGGTTACGCGCTTGACGGCAGCAAAGCGAACAATTACACACTGTCTCAGCCCGCAGGCGTAACAGCAGATATTACAGCGAAACCCGTTACTATTACCGGCGTTGGTGCGGGTAATAAAGAATACGACGGATCGACAACTGCAACCCCTATCACCACAGCAGCCACATTAGTAGGTATTATCAACAATGATGATGTGAAATTTAATGCCGGTACGGCTACTTTTAATGATAAAAACGCTGCCAATGGCAAACCCGTTACGTTCAGTGGTTTCACGCTTGGCGGCGACGATGCGGACAATTACACACTAACGGCTCAGCCGGCTGGTGTAACAGCGGCAATCATCCCAAAATCCCTCACTATCAATGGATTTCACATTTCGAAAGTATATGATGGCAACAACATCGTAAAGGGGTTTGGTCCGCTGTCATTCAGTGGTTTTGCAGGCGGCGAATCCGCCTATGTGGTCAGTTCAAGCGTAAACGCAACTTATTCAGCAACACGTGTTGGAGAACACGATATCACGTTTGAAGGCAATTTTGGTATGGAGGGTGGCAATGCTACTCCCGGCAACTACACCATAACGCAGCCGGAGCCGGCAGAATTCCAAGGAATTATTACTTATGCGACTGCAACCATCCCGACTGCCGCAACGGATCTTGTTTACAATGGCTTGGAGCAGACGGGTGTTGCAGGAGGAGCCGGCTACAGGGTCGACGAAGGTGGCACTGCAACTTTAGCAGGCAATTATAACGCAACAGTATTGCTTTTGGCAAATTATGAGTGGCCGGATGGTAGCGATTCCGATTCCCGCAATATCCCATGGAGTATATCACACAGACCCGTTACCATCACAGGTTTTAATATTACGAAAGTATATGATAACAACAATACCGTTTTGATAACGAGTTTTGGCTCGCTGAAATTCGACGGTTTAGTCGACAGTGAATCTGCAGACGTAAGGACTTCGGGTGTGACCGCAACTTATGCAGATAAAATCGTTGGAACGCACGCTATTACGTTTTACGGTTCTTTTAGCATGACGGGCGGAACTGCTGGCAACTACACCATCATACAGCCGGCAGGAATAACCGGCACAATTACGGCAAGACCCGTTACCATTACAGGTATATCGGCACATAATAAAGAATATGACAGCAAGACAACTGCAGCCATTATTACCCAATCACCCGCGATATCCGGTAATCTTGATGGCTCAAATCTGACTTTCGTTTCTACCGGCGCGGAGGCGAATTTTGTCGATAAGAATGTCGGTAATGGCAAAGACGTAACATTCAATGGTTACGAACTGGATGGTACAGCAAAGGGTAATTATACACTTTTGCAACCCACCGGCGTAAAGGCGAATATCACCGCAAAGGCGCTTACTATTACCAATGTTGAGGCGACCAACAGGAACTACAACGGCACAATGACCGTTGCACTTACCGGCGGCAGTTTAGTAGGCGCAGAACCCAGCGATGACGTAAATTTCACCCGGGGCAACGGCGTCATGGAAACCGCTGACGTGGGAAACAACAAAGAAGTCACCACAAGTATTACCTTGATAGGAGCAGATGCAGGTAACTACACGCTGACTCAGCCCACCGGTATAAAGGTGACTATTTCAAAAGCATCCATAAACTTTCCAAATCCAATCCCGGGTCTTGAATTTAACGGTTCTCCGCAAACGGGCGTTGCCAGCGGTCCGGGCTATACGGTTGAAAACGGAATATTAACTAACGCAGGAGCATATATTGCAACAGTAACTCTTAACGATCCGGTAAATTACAAATGGTCGGATAGTGAGGAAACCGCCCCACGCACCATATCATGGAGCATCGCCAAAGCTCCTCAGCCTGTGATTCAGTGGCCTACAACCACCGCTGTTACCTATACTCCGGATTTGCTGTTGAGTTCGGTACCTTTCAGCGGTGGAAGCACCAATCTGGGCGTCTTTTCGTGGACAACAGGCACTACCGTTTTAACGGCAGGTACAACTAATCGTCAAATGACGCTTACCCTCAACGAAATCGCAAAAAATAATTACGCTTTTTCTACTGAAACAGTGACACGTAGCGTATCGGTAACGGTGAACAAAGCCACTGCAACGGTCACGTTAAATTTGTTGCCCGACGACAATATGTATGGAAGCGCTCCATTTAGCATCGATTCTTATGCAAGTTCAAATTCTCCGGCCGATATTAAATTTCGCTTAGTAAGCGCCACTCCGGCTGCTGTAAATATTGACGTGCAAGGTTGGGTTACCGTCAATTATGCTGGTTCTGCGCGAGTTCAGGCTTATGTGGACGAAAGCCCCAATTACACTGCAGCAACCTCTCAATACCGAGACTTAATCATCAGACCCGCTAATTTGTATTTAACGGTTGAAAGTTACAAAATTCAGGAAGGCAAACTTTTTCCGGATGTTTTCCCGTATACATACAGTGGCTTTGTCAACGACGATGACGAAACGATTCTCAATGGCGAACTGCGTTTTTCTACCACTTATATCAATCAGACACTCTTCACTATCAATGCTTACGGACTAACAGCCGATAATTATACCGTACATTGCGTGCCAGGGAGGCTTGAAATCACCAAACAACCGGTTCTCATTGCAACGGTTAACCGTATTTCACGCCCTTACGGAAATGAGAATCCGCCTCTGAACATTACGTACTCCGGATTTGAAAATGGAGATAATGAGTACACGTACAGGGTTAAAACGGAGCCTGTAGCCTTTTGCGATGCAACGCCCCAGTCGCTTCCGGACGATTACATCATCAGGGTAACCGGAGGATCGGATGATAATTACATTGTTCAGCCAGTATGGAGCACATTAACTGTAACTAAAGCTCCGGTAAGAGTGCAAGCTGAAAACAAAACACGGGTTGAAGGACAGCCTAATCCGGAGTTGACCTTCAACTATAATATCTTCGATTTTAAACTTGGCCAGGACGAATCGATCATCGAAGATCCTCCCGTACCTTTTGTTGATGCAGACATTAACACGACTTACGGACAAGTGAATATCGTTTTTCAGGGTGGCGAGGACGATCCCCGTTACACTTTCGAACATATTCCCGGAGTATTGTATATCCAGCCTGCAGAGAAAGTGGTTATATACGGAGACCCTCCTTTTGAGCTCCCCATCAACCCGGGTGTTCGAGCCTGGACAGAGCCTGAAGGTATCATTGACCTCGGCACAGATGATAAAGGAAATGTGATTGCAACAATACTGCAAGGTGGAGATACCAGGATAAGAATTGATGGCTCGCCCTACCCGATTCAGGTCATAGTAAATAAAGCCAATTTGCGTGTCTGGGTCAACGATACCACACGGATTCAGGGAGCAACAAATCCTAATTTCAAAATTCGCTATCAGGGCTTTGTATATGATGACGATGACAGCGTTTTTGAAACTCCTTTCAGAGCGGAATGTGAAGCTAAACCATACGATCCTCCGCAAGTATTTGAGATCAGGGTTGTGGGCGGCTCATCTACTAAGTATGAAATACAACGTGTGTCGGGATATTTGGAAATACTTCCCGGCAGGATTTTGCCAACAGCTTTTACTCCGAATGGCGACGGCATCAATGATATTTGGCCATGGATAGAATCAAATTACAAAGTGCAAATATTCAATCGTTTGGGAATGCAAATCTATACAGGTGACAGTGGATGGGATGGCAGGTACAATGGTCGTTTGGTAGCACCCGACGTCTATTTCTATAAAGCTATTTCGCCTGATGGCGTAGTTTTCACCGGAACCGTTGAAGTAATCAAACCGAGATAAGGGAAGAGGAAATGATATTGCCAACGATATATTTTAGACGAGGCACAACTCAATGTTATTTACACAAGACTTTCTGCCTTTTCTCCATTTTCTTCCTGTTGTTCATTTTATCAACTGTTCCTGTTTCTGCACAACTCTTTAATGTTTCAGCCGACAAATTGTACAATAGCAAACAATATTATGCTGCCGCTCAGGCTTTTGAAAAAGATCTGATAACGGGAAAAGGAGGTAATCCACAGGAAATACGCAGAAAGACAGGACTTTGCTACTTAAATATCAACCAGCCTCAAAAAGCGTTGTTCTGGTTGCAACAGGTAGCCGAAAGTGGTTCTGCCGATGCAGATACATGGTACTCGTATGGACTAGCTTTACAACAAACAGCCAACTATTCTGAAGCGATTACAGCTTTCGAACAATGCCTGCTGATGCAACCGGGTCATCCTCTGGCCTCCGTAAAAATTGAATCATGCCGGTTTGCTATGACGCATAGTCGCGTGAATCCATTTGCCAGATTTCGTCCGGCTATCGAAGTGAACACAGCAGGCGGAGAGTTTGGCGCATCGCTGTATACCAATAATATGGTGTATTACTCTTCGGCTGCCGCACCCGCCCAGGGCGTAAAAATTGACCAGAAAACAGGATTGCAACATATACAGACCTGGATGATGCGAATGCAAAACAAAAGGCTGATATACCCGCAGATTGCCGACAATACATTGCCAAACTTTGTGAGCGAAGGCTTGTTTACCTACGACAGCATTGCAAAATGTGTCTACTTTGCCTGGTGTGACCCGAATAATAACCGTTGCGGCCTCTATACCAGCAAATTCACCAATAGTAAGTGGACAGATCCTGAAATTATCCTTCTCAATAAAAAAGACCAAGTAAGCGGACATCCTGCCATAGCCAACGGAGGCAACCGTTTGTTTTTCTCAACTAATCTTTTGGATGGAGTAGGAGATTTTGACATTTGGTATATGGATAAATCGGGCAATGACCGATGGGGACCTCCTGTTAATGCCGGAAATGTTATCAATACTTATGGCAGGGAACAATTTCCGTTTGTATATGCCGACACGTTACTGTTCTTCGCTTCCGACGGACATGTCGGATATGGGGGGCTCGATATTTTTTGTTCGGTCATCAACGGTAATACATTTTCGCCGCCAGTGAACCTGCTTCGTCCGTTCAACTCGCCGGGCGACGATTTTAATTTGGTCATCAGTGGTGAAACGGGACTTTTATCCTCGTCGCGCAACGAATTGGTAAGCGACGACATGTACTTTTTCGAAGGAGTGCCCTCATACCATTATCTTAGTGGCTACGTTAGGGATTTCGTTACGAATGTCCCCCTCAAAAACGTCAGATTAACCTTGTCGGTCAACGGAATAGCGACGCAGCAATCCGTTTCCGACAGTATAGGATATTACGCCTTCTTCCTGCGCCGCGACGAATCGCCCAAGATGTATTCGAGAGTGTTCGGCTATAAACCGTCATTGACAGATGTGCATGTCACCAGTGAAGAACAGTTTGCCAATTTCCGTCACAACGTCTACTTGCAGCAATCGACCGTTGTGCCCGCCACCATACAACTTTACCATAAAATTACCGGAAATCCCATATCCGAACGGGGAATCATCTGTTACAACAACGACGGCGAATATCAATCCCTTCGCACCGATGCTTCAGGGTTGTTCAAACTGTTCATGCAGGAGGACCAGCGCGAATACTGGATCCAATTTTCCGATGGAACATTCCTGACAGAAAGTATCATTCTCAACGAAGAAGAAAAGTCATACAGTTTGGCAATGCAACCTATTGACGGGGATTTATTTACCGGATGGCTCAATTTCAAAAGAGGCAGTATGGAAGCTACAGAGATGTCGCAGGCATTGATTCCGCGTATTGCATCGGTCATTAAGCAAAATCAGGGTATGGTATTCCAGATTGAGGGTTTTTGTGAGGCGGGGTTCGAGGCGCGTCAACAGAATCTGGCTATGCAACGCGCAGAGTACATCATCAGGCGGTTGATTGACGAAGGTGTGGACAGTCGCCAACTTAACGCACTGGCTGCCGATGTAACAACGGATATGGAAGAAGAAGAGGATATCAATATGCGACGTGTTGAAATAAAAATAAGAAAATAAATGCCAACCGGAAAAAGTTTGGCATGGTATTTGCCATTATGTTTTACGTTTCATAGTAGTTCATAGTAACAGTATTTTTTTTTCTCATAAGTTAGTAGTTGTAAATGTTAGTAAGTTGGAAGAGCCGTTCGGGAGAACCGCTCTTTTTTATTTCTCTTTTTCTGCAAATTCCTGAGAAATATAATTATCGTAACTCAAACAAACATGTCCGGCAAATCTGATGGCGCGATTGACTATAGCTGCACGCTGTCCGTCATGCAAACATTTCAGTTCATCTCTGCCAACACCCTGACTTACCAAACCGGCTATCAAACCTGCATTGAAGGTGTCGCCGGCGCCAATGGTACTAACGGGTGTAAGACATGGTACCGGATACGAATCATGTATATCCGGCATACATAGCTCTGCAGGATTCCTGTTGGCCGTATATATCAGCATATCGCACATATCGCTAACTGACTGCCATGTTTGTTCGGCTGAACGGGTGTCAAAAATATATTCAAAATCTTCATCAGAGCCTTTCACAATATCGGCATGACTGAAATTTTCCATCATGATGGGCAGGTAGGTATCCATATCCGACAAATGTGCCTTGCGGAAATTGGGATCGTATATCACCAGCGCGTTTTTGTCATGCGCATGTTCCAAAAACGGTTTCAGCCGGGCATATATCTCTGGTTCTATACCGTAGAACGAGCCATAAATGACAATATCGTCGCCGGTAAGTTCGGGAAAGGTCACATCTAACCTGTTTTCGGGATAATTCTTGTAGAAATTGTATTGGGCATTGTTGTTTTCGTCGAGAAAAGCCAGCGCCAACGACGAGGGAAACCTGCCGTAACGACAGGCATAACCAGTGCCGACGCCATTACTGCGCAGAAAATCATCCACGATGTTTCCGACACTATCCTCTCCGAACTCGCTGATAAAATGGACATTCAGTCCTAACCGTCCCAGTGATACAGCTGTGTTCAACATGGAGCCTCCAGGTGTGGAAGCGACCGGTTTTCCGTTTTTGAAAATAATATCAAAAACAGTTTCTCCTATGGCAAAAATACGAGTTCCAGATTTCATATTTCAGGTTTCAGGTCATCATTCATCATTTTCTCCACTATCGTGACACATTCTACGGCTTCCCTAACGTCGTGTACCCGCAAAATTTCTGCGCCAGCTGTCAAAGCTAAGGTATTTACAACGGTTGTTCCGTTTAGGGCGTGTTGGGCGTCCGTTTCGAGCAACTTGTATATCATCGATTTACGGGATATGCCGACCATGATGGGCAATTCGAAAATTTCCAGTTTTTTCAGATGCCGGAGAATTTCGTAGTTGTGCGCGATAGTTTTGCCGAAACCAAAGCCGGGGTCAATGATGATATCCTTTACGCCCAGAGCGCGCAAGCGTTGTACGTGACTTAAGAAATACGCGATAATGTTTTCCATCAGGTTGTCGTAAACGGGATTTTCCAGCATGGTGGAAGGCGTGCCCTGTATATGCGTCAGGACGTATGGGACATTGAGCGCGGCAACCGTTTCGAACATATCGGCATCAAACGCTCCGGCTGAAACATCATTGATGATATCCACACTGTAATGTTCCACCACTGCTTTGGCTACATCAACGCGATAAGTGTCAACAGAAATAATATCTTCAGGAAAAACCTTCCGCACACAGGCAAGCGCCCAGTCTAATCTTCGTAATTCTTCGGCTACACTAACATCCTGTGCGCCGGGACGGGTGCAAACCGCTCCGATGTCAATAATGTCGCCGCCTTCGGTGATAATGGCTTCGCAACGTTTGAGCAAAGAGGCTTCGGTAAGGCAACTTCCGCCGTCATAAAACGAATCAGGCGTGACATTAACGATACCCATCACCATCGGACGGTCGATAGAAACCAGCTTGCCGTTACAGTTCAATGTTTTCCGTTTCATATCTATCTTTTTTCACAACACTCCCTTGGTGCTTGGCAGGTCGAAATGGTAGATATCGCGCCGGATAGCCATTTTTAACGCACGGGCAAACGCCTTGAAGGTGCCCTCAATTTTATGGTGTTCGTTGGCGCCCTCCGCTTTGATATTGAGGTTCATTCGGGCTGCATCGCTCAACGATTTAAAGAAATGCAGGAACATTTCAGCAGGCATCTCCCCTACCCTTTCGCGTTTGTATTCGGCATCCCACACCAACCACGGTCGTCCGCCGAAATCAAGCGCCACGCTGCACAAACAATCGTCCATCGGCAGGCAGAAACCGTAGCGTTCAATGCCGCGTTTATCGCCCAACGCAGCGTATAGAGCCTCGCCAAGCGCAATGGCTGTATCCTCGATGGAATGGTGTTCGTCAATATACAAATCGCCTTTGGTATGTATGATCAGGTCAATGCCCGAATGTTTTCCAATCTGTTCGAGCAAGTGGTTGAAGAAGCCCAGTCCGGTATCAATCATGCAATTACCGTTTCCATCAAGATTCAGCGATACGTAAATATCAGTTTCTTTGGTTTTTCGCTGTATGATGACGGTACGTTCCCCGGCGAAAAGACGCTCGGTAATACGATCCCAATCGGTGGTTGCCAACACGCATGTTTCTTCCAAATCGGGACGGTCATTGAGCAAGCGACTGTCATTCAGAAGAATCCCTTTACATCCGAGGTTCTTAGCCAGTTCCATGTCTGTCAAACGGTTGCCTATCACAAAGGAGCGTTCCAAATCATATTCATCCGAAAGGTATTTTCCGAATAGTTCTGTGTGTAGTTTGCTCGTTGGAGCATTGTCGGCGGGAAACGAGCAGTCGATAAGCACATCGTTGAAATAAATACTCTCACCGGCGAATGACTGCATCATTTTGTTGTGCACCGGCCAAAAAGCGTCTTCCGGGAACGATTCCGTACCCAGGCCATCCTGATTGGTAGCCATCACCAACTCAAAATCAAGATGATGAGTGATAAAATACAGGTTACGGAACACTTTAGGATAAAACTCCAGTTTTTCAAGGCTAACAATCTGCTCATTATTTGCCGGTTCCCGAATTAGCGTCCCGTCGCGGTCGATAAATAATACTCTTTTCATTTCGACGCAAATATGCAAAAAATATTTGTCACCACATACAATATATGGTATTAAAGTTTCGTTAGTTATGAAAAGTCCTGTAAAAACAAAAAATCGCCTATGAATATAGATTTTACTCTTTTATTGTTGATGCAACATTATCCTTTCACACAACAATTTCACGTATTATCAAACAAAGACCTGATAATGGATACCGATGTTGCAGATTGCTTGCAAACGACAGAACAGCAAGTTAGCAAATACGTACTTGACAATATTTATGCTTACGCTTCGGCGTCGGTGCAACAATGAATTAATTCTTACGCTTTTCCTGCACTTCCCAATACATCGGTCAATTTGTGCATGTACAGCGCTTTCAACGAATCGCGGGCTGGTCCTAAATATTTACGCGGGTCAAATTCGGCTGGACTTTTGGCAAATGCTTCACGAATGGCAGCAGTCATGGCCAGACGGCCATCGCTGTCGATATTGATTTTGCACACTGCCGATGCTGCCGCTCTACGCAGTTGCTCTTCGGGGATACCGATGGCATCTTTCAGAGCGCCGCCAAATTTGTTGATAGTGGCCACTTTGTCCTGCGGAACCGACGATGCTCCATGCAACACAATAGGGAAACCGGGAATGCGTTTTTCAATTTCTTCAAGAATGTCGAAACGTAATGGCGGCGGAACGAGAATACCTTCGTCGTTGAGGGTGCATTGCTCAGGTTTGAACTTGTTGGCGCCATGCGACGTGCCGATGGAAATAGCCAGCGAGTCAACGCCTGTTTTCTTCAGGAAATCCTCTACCTCGTC